>Ga0082335_1000976_pt1 | contig 66334 bp, 54 predicted proteins | sample Subgrocontami58m_FD_72375 | JGI IMG/M metagenome (GOLD analysis project Ga0082335, IMG submission 72375) | Subsurface groundwater microbial communities from S. Glens Falls, New York, USA - GMW37 contaminated, 5.8 m (SPADES assembly) (version 2) ... | reverse complement strand
CCAACGCTGACGCAACCAGCATTGGCCGCAATGTCGTAAACCCCGTAAGGGACGGCTTTCCCGAGCTCCTTGTCAACGAAATCATGGACTTTGACCTTGTCCGGACAACCCTCCGGCCGGTCATCGCTGCCTCCATTCTTGTAGGGCCCGATCGGTTCCTTCCTTTTCGTGTCGATCGAGATCACCGGTTGTCCGGCTGCCTGCGTCCTGAGCACCGCGGCGTTGATGTGCTCGAACTGCGCGTCGCGGTCGGGGTTGTGGCTCCCTTCCAACGTCTTGCGGTTCGTCTGGCGGCTGTATTTCAGTATGCCCAGCAGTTTGGGAATGCTGTTCGCCGAGATCTTGTGCCCCCTCTCGCGCAACGCCACTGCCAGTTTCTCCCGGCTTTTCGATACCCACATCAGCGGACGCATCGGATCGCCCATGGTCGCCGGTTCCAGCAGGCGGCGCAGGTCTTCCAGGAGCGTCGGGTCTGCCCCGGTCAGGGATGGTCGCCCGCCACCACGCCGGCGAACCTTGCCTGACAACGAGCCTGGGGTCGCCAGGTCCTGCAACCCTCGCCCGATCGTGCTGCGTGCGACCCCCGTCGCCCGGGATGCCGCTGTGATCCCGCCGTAGCCGGCCGTCCTGGCCTCCGCTGCTGCAAGCATGCGGCGGGACCGTTCGCTCAGGTCTTGGCTGACTGCCGTAAACCGCTCGCGAATCGCTGATGTGTCTATCAACCTGAGAGTTTAGAAAATACGCGACTGCGCTGGAATCGGCCCCGGCTAAACTTCATCCACGTGGTACACCACGCGACTCGGTAGTTTTTGCACGTCGCCTAAGGCTTTCTTTCCTTCCCCCGTTTGCCCTGGCCTGAGCCGCCGTTGCCGTCGCCGACCGGTTTGTCTATCCAAGGGGACGGAGGTCCATATGCATGATGTCGCACGTCCCACGCCCTGGACGACCCAGACCGACGCCCTGGCCAAACCGGCCCTGTACGGCCATCTTGCCCTGGAACTCGACGGGCTGCTGAGCGGAGAGGTCGATCCCACCGCGAATGCCGCCAACGCCGCGGCCGCGATCTATCACAGCCTGCCCGCGCTGAACTGGGCCGGGTTCTATTTTCTGTGCAACCACGAACTCGTGCTTGGCCCGTTCCAGGGCAGGCCCGCCTGTGTGCGCATCCCGTTGGCGCGCGGCGTTTGTGGAGCTGCCGCGGCGGAACGACGCTCCATCCTCGTGCCCGACGTGGAAGCCTTTCCGGGCCATATCGCCTGCGACACCGCGTCCCGGTCCGAACTTGTGGTGCCGCTGTTGGACGGCGAGCGTCTGCTGGGGGTCCTGGATCTGGACAGCCCGATCGTCGCGCGGTTCGACACACAGGATCAGGCCGGATGTGAAGCGCTGGCCGCCATCATCGTTCGGCATATCGCGCCATTCGTGCTTACCTGAGTGAGCCGCACCGTCGCGGCTCCGTTCACGGGAGTGGAACTGACATGCTGATCGACCACCGCACCTACACCGTGCGTCCTGGCTCCATGGGCGCGCAAATGGCGCTGTATGAGAAATACGGGATGGCCGCCCAGAAGCGCCATCTGGGTGAGCCGTTGATATACCTGATTACCGAATCGGGGGAGATAAACACCTACATCCACGCTTGGATCTACAAGGATGCCGCCGATCGCGCCGCCAAGCGCGCCGCCATGCAGGCCGATCCGGAGTGGCAGGAGTTCATGAAGCGCAATGCCGAGGCGGGCTATCTGCTCGCGCAGCGCAACAACCTGATGACCGCGGCACCGTTCTTCACGCCGTCGGTGAAACCGAAGGGCTGATTCGGCCGCCGCGGAAAGGCGTGTTCGGTCCAACTGATAGCTGAACGCGTTTGAATCATCCCGCCCGACATCGACCCGGTGAAGTCGGGCGGGTTGAATCTTGGTCCGGGGGGCCGGGATTGGATCAGGCACCGGGGATGATCCCGCCGCCGACGATTTGCAGGACCCGATCCAAGGTGGCTTCCGGCGTCGCCAGCGGCGGAGTCAGTTCTTTGGGTGATCCTCGAAAACCTGACCGACGGTTCAGGGAGTGTCCCGCTTCGAGCGGCCGTGAGGCGGGAGGCGGGAGCCGAGAAATGGCGAATACACGGAAGCAGCACAGTGCCGAGTTCAAGGCGAAGGCAGCACTGGCGGCTGTCCGGGGGGATGGCACGGTGGCGGAACTGTCGAGCCGGTTCGGGGGTCCCACTTGGACAACGCGTCTGCTTCGCTGCGCTGCGTTCCCAAGCTGCCCGCATGTCTGCTGACGCGTCGATAGTATGGTAGAGTGTACACTTGCCGGTAGACATAGCCTCGGATCGGGAGGCGCTTTGGAAGCGCGGCGGGATTCTCTTTCAGGATGCCCCGATTTCTGTCCACCCGGTGGGGTCCACCTCATTGTCGCCAGGTCGTGGACGCTTGGGTCCGGCCCCTTCCTCATGGCTCCCGCGTGCCGTGTCATTGATCATTTATCAACCCGATGCGGCTTGTTTCACATTTGACGACTTCTCCGGGCCGCGCCTATCCTTTTGTGATATAGGCCGGCAAAGCGATGATGCTGTGCGGGTTCGGCTGTCTCCCGTGAACCGCAACCACCAACCATGTGCGAGGCCAGAATGTCCCTGACAAACGTCCCCGATCCTGCCGTCCGCCAGGCCGTTGTGCGGCGCGATCTGGATAATGTCCTGCATCCAATCGTCCAGCATCGGTTGCTGGAGACCAAGCAGATCGTGGTCACCGCCGCACAGGGTTCGACCATCTATGATGCCGACGGCACCGCCTATCTGGACGCCATGGCCGGGCTGTGGTGCGTCAATATTGGCTATGGCCGCACCGAACTCGCCGATGTCGCGGCCGAACAGTTGCGGCAACTGGCCTACTATCCGCACTCGGCGATGAACGTGCCGGCCGCGACGCTGGCAGAACAGATCAATGGGCTGATGGGCGGCGGTTATCACACCTATTTCGTGAACTCGGGGTCCGAGGCGAACGAGGCGGGGTTCAAGATCGCCCGCCAATACCAGAAGCAGGAAAAGCCGAGCCAGTTCCGGTTCAAGACGATCAGCCGCTACTTTGCCTATCACGGCACCACGTTGGCGACCTTGGATGCCGGCGGCATGGGCGAACGCAAAGCAAAATTTGAGCCGTACTCGGGCGACTTCGTACATGTCGCGCACCCGCACTGCTATCGCTGCCCATTCGGCCTGACCTACCCAAGCTGCAACCTGGCCTGCGTGAAGAACATGGAGACGGCGATCCTGGGCGAAGGCCCCGAAACCGTGGCCGCGATCCTGGTTGAACCAATCATGAGCGGCGTCGGCGTGTCGGTGCCGCCCGACGAATACCTGCCCGAAGTCGAGAAGTTGTGTCGGAAGTACGACATCCTTCTGCACGTCGATGAGGTGATCAACGGCTTCGGCCGCACCGGCAAGATGTTTGCGCACCAGCATTACGGCGTGAAACCCGACATCATCGCCGTGGCCAAGGGCATTTCCAGCGCCTACATGCCGATTGCCGCGACGGTCGTGAAGAACAACGTGTTTGAAAGCTTCCTCGGCGAACCGTCGGAAAATCGTCAGGTCGTGCAGGTGAACACCTATGGCGGCCATCCGGTGGCGGCCGCGGTCGCGGTGCGCAACATCGAGATCATGATGCAGGAAAAGCTCGCCGACCGTTCGGCCGAGATGGGCACCTATCTGATGGATGGGCTGCGCACGCTGATGCGCCATCCGCACGTGGGCGAGGTACGCGGCAAGGGTCTGCTGGTGGGCGTCGAACTGGTGAAAGACCGCGCGAGCAAGGAACCGGTAACCCCCGCCCAGGTCGGCGCGGTGGTTGATTTCTGCAAGGAAAACGGTGTGCTCGTTGGTCGGTCGAACGGCGGACAACGATATGGCGGTGTCATCACCATGTCGCCACCGCTGGTCATCACCCGCGCCGAGTGTGACCGCATCGTGGAGACACTGGACCGGGCACTGTCGACCCTCGACTTCTCCTGACGCCGCCTACCGGGTGGGGACCGGCCCGATGGAGCACAGCACCAAACAGTCGGGCGCCGGTCAAATGAGTGCGGGCCAAATGGGCGCCGGACAGTCAATGTCCGCCGGCGCTCGGGCGCTCGTCTCCTTTCGTCGGGTGGAGAAGACCTATGACGGGCGCGTGAACGTCGTCCAATCCCTCGATCTCGACATCCTCCGCGGCGAATTCCTCACGCTGCTCGGCCCCTCCGGGTCGGGCAAGACCACCACGCTGATGATGCTGGCCGGTTTCGAGGTGCCCACCGCTGGGGAAATCCTACTGGACGGCCGGTCGCTCGACTCGGTGCCCGCGCACAAGCGCTCGATGGGCATGGTGTTCCAGAACTACGCCCTGTTCCCGCACATGACGGTGGCCGAGAACCTGGCCTACCCGCTGCGCCGGCGCGGCATGCCGAAGGCCGAGATCACCGCTGCCCTACTGCGCGCGCTGGCCATGGTGAAGCTGACCGGGCTGGAGCAGCGCTACCCGGCGCAATTGTCCGGCGGTCAGCAGCAGCGCGTGGCGGTCGCTCGCGCGCTGATCTTCCAGCCGGCCCTGGTGCTGATGGACGAACCGCTGGGCGCGCTGGACAAGAACCTGCGGGAGCAGATGCAATTGGAATTGAAGCACCTGCACGCGCAACTCGGCGCCACGATCGTCTACGTGACGCACGACCAGAGCGAGGCGCTGACCATGTCGAACCGCGTCGCGGTCTTCCATGACGGCGCCATCCAGCAACTGGCCACGCCGGAGGAGATCTATGAGCGGCCGCTGAACAGCTTCGTTGCCAACTTCATCGGCGAGAACAACGCCCTGCCGGGCCGGATCGAGGGGATGTCGCCAGGGATGTCCCCAGGTTTGTCCCCAGGTTTGTCCCCTGGGATCTCCCAAGCTACGGCTCCTGATGTCTGCCGAGTTCGGCTGGACACCGGGGAGATCATCGAGGCACTGCGGATCGCTCCCGCGACGGATGGGCGCACGCTGGTCTCGATCCGCCCCGAGCGGATGCGGTTGGCGTCGACCGCGGCGGATGGTGCGAACCGGTTGCATGCCACAGTCCGGGAGACGATCTATTTCGGCGACCATCTGCGCCTGCACGCCGAGGTGGGCGGGACCCCCGTGATGCTGAAGCTGCCCCTGGCACAGGCGGCCAACTTCACGCCGAACGCGGCGGTGACGTTGGCCGTGGACACCGGGCATTGCCGCGCGCTCGATCCCCGCGCGTGAGCGGTTCGGCGGATCTAAGCCGCAAACTGAAGCGCGCCAGCCGGCGCAAGCAACTGACAGCGATCGGACTGCTGGCGCCCGCGCTGATGCTGATGGTCGCCGCCTTCGTCTGGCCAATCGTCTCGCTGTTGACGAACTCGGTGCGTGCGCCGGAATTCGCCACCACCATGCCGAACCTCTCGGCCTGGTTGCAATCCTGGGACGGTCAGTCGATGCCAGCCGAGACGGCCTTCAGGCTGGTGGCCGAGGAGTTCGGCGCAGCGATGGACGCCAAGAACCTGGCGATGGCCAGCACGCGGCTGAACTATGAAAAAGGCGGGCTGCGAAGTCTGGCGATGAAGACCGGGCGGCGCGCCAAGGACCTGCAGGCGCCCTTTGCCGAGGCGCTGGTCCGCGTTGATCCCGCCTGGGGCGAGATCGAAACCTGGCGCGCGCTGAAGGGCGCGTCCGGCGTCTTCACCGACCGCTTCGTGCTGCAGGCGCTGGATCTGGAACGCAAGCCCGACGGCGGCATCGGCGCCGTGCCACCGGAACAGCGTGTCTACCTCGACCGGCTGGAGGTGACGCTTTGGATCAGCATCGTGGTCACGCTGCTGGCGGCCCTGATCGGCTATCCGATGGCCTACGTGATGGCGATGGCCGGCAAGACCGCGGGACGGGTGTTGTTCATCCTGGTGCTGCTGCCTTTCTGGGTCTCCCTGCTGGTCCGCACCGCCGCCTGGGTGGTGCTGTTGCAGAAGGAAGGCATCCTGAACGGGGCCATGCTGGCGCTGGGCCTGATCGCGGAGCCGAAGCAACTGATCTTCAACCGCCTCGGCGTCTACATCGCGATGGTGCACGTTCTGCTGCCGTTTCTGGTGCTGCCGCTCTACAGCGTGATGAAGAGCATCCCGCGCGACCACATGCGCGCCGCGGCCTCATTGGGCGCGGGCCCGGTCTCGGCCTTCATGACCGTATATTTCCCGCAGACGATCCCGGGCCTGGGGGCCGGCTGCCTGTTGGTGTTCATCCTGGCGATTGGCTTCTACGTCACTCCGGCGCTTGTCGGCGGCAGCGGCGACCAGATGATCTCCGGCATGATCTCGGAACTGGCACTCGGCACCGCCAACTGGGGGCTTGCTAGCGCGCTGGCTTTGTTGCTGCTGTGTTGTATCGCGATCATCTACCCGGTGTTGGGCCGCTATGCCGGCGCTACCGGGTTGAAGCTGGGTTAGCGCATGGCGGTTGGCAGCAGGCCCTATACCTCGGTCGGCCATCGCTGCGGCGGTGCCGCGGTGCGAATTGTCGCCGGCCTGGGCTTCGTGTTCATGCTGTTGCCGATCCTGGCGATCGTGCCGCTGTCATTCAATGGCGTCAGCTATCTGAGTTACCCGCTGCGCGGCCTCTCCTGGCAGTGGTACGCCGCCGTGTTCGCGCCGACCCCCTGGATGCCGGCGCTGTGGAACAGCGTCACGATCGGGCTGGCGACCACGGTGTTGGCCACAACGGTCGGCACCGCCGCAGCCTATGGGTTGGCCTATGCCGCATTCCCCGGCAAGCGGCTGATCGCCGCGCTGCTGATCAGTCCGATGGTTGTCCCGATCGTGATCACGGCGCTGGCGGTCTACCTGGCCTTCGCGCAGTTCGGGTTGGTGCAGTCCTTCTCTGGCCTGGTGCTGGCGCACACGGTGCTGGCGGTGCCTTTCGTGGTGATCACGGTCGGTGCCACGTTGCATGGCTTCGACCGCAACATGGTGCGGGCCGCCGCCAGCCTGGGTGCCGGCCCCCTGACCGCGTTCCGCACCGTGACCCTGCCTCTGACCGCCCCCGGGGTGCTGGCCGGTGCCGTCTTTGCCTTCGTGACATCCTTCGACGATGTCGTGGTGGCGCTGTTCCTGGCTGGTCCTCAGCAATTCACCGTGCCGAGACGCATGTTCAACGCGTTGCGCGACAAGCTGGACCCCAGCATCATCGCCCTGGCAGTGTTCCTGATCCTGGTCTCGGTCCTGCTGCTGGGAACCGTCGAACTGCTGCGCTGGCGCGCCGACCGGCTGCGCAACAGGGATCAAAACGGACCATGACCGACCAGACGTGACGAACCCAACCACCGACTCCAGAAGGGATATGCGATGAAGCTCCTCTCAACACTGCTCGCCGCCGTCGTGATGACCGGCGTGGCCTCCACCGCCCAGGCGCGGGACTTCACCGTGGTGGGCTGGGGTGGCGCGTCGCAGGACCGCCAGCGCCTCCTGTATTTCGAGCCGTTCGCCAAGGAGCAGAACATTCCCTTCAAGGAGGACACCTATCTCGGCGGCTGGGGCCAGTTTCAGGCGATGCAGTCCACGGGCGAGGTGCCGTGGGACGTCGTGCAGGTGGAAACCGCCGAGATGATCCGCGGCTGTGAGGAAGGCGTGTTCGCCGAACTGGACTGGAGCAAGCTGCCGCCGAAAGACAGTTTCATTGAGCATGCCGCGACCAAATGCGGCGCCGGCACGATCGTCTGGGCGGTGCTGCTGTCCTATAACGCCGACCGGCTGAAGGGCAATGAACCGAAGGGGATGGTCGATTTCTGGGACACCCAGAAGTGGCCGGGCAAGCGCGCCATGCGGCAGGGGCCCAAGCTGAACCTGGAGATCGCGTTGATGGTTGACGGCGTCCCGCCGGCGGAGGTCTACAAGGTGTTGTCGACCAAGGCCGGTGTCGATCGCGCCTTCGCCAAGCTGGATAAGATCAAGCCGCTGGTCCAGTGGTGGAAGGCTGGCGCGCAGGCCCCGGAATGGCTCGCCGCGGGTGACGTCGACCTGGCGATCTCCTATTCAGCCCGCGTCGTGAACGCGCAGAAGTCGGGCGTGAACCTGAAGCCGATCTGGGACAACGCGGTCTATGCCATCGACAGTTGGGTGATCCTGGCAAAGTCACCGCACGCCCAGCTTGGCCTGAAATACATCAACTTTGCCTCCAACGCGCCCCGCCAGGTCGAGAGCGCCAAGCTGTTGCCTTACGCCCCGACCTTGCTGGAGGCGGTGAAAGCGCTGCCGGATTCAGTCCGCGTTAACGTTCCGGCCGGGGCGAACCTGAACACAGCGCTCTATGGCGGCTCCCCTGAGGCGAACGAGTTCTGGGTGGACCGGCTGCAGGAACTGACCGAGCGCTGGAACGCCTGGGTGGCGAAGTAGTCGCAGGACGGGCCTGGGTATCCCGCCCGGGCCCGCTCACGCCGGCGGACGCGGTCACGGTTCGTATTTCGGAGCCGCGGCCGTTCGGCGGGCCGTATCCCGCTACCACGAAACCATGACAGGATGAGACCGTGACGGGGCGGCTCACCCAACAACGCCTCAGCGCCCAGGCACCCTGCCCCCGTCCAGACAGCGGCTACCGCAGCGGCAGCGCGTACATCAGTCCGCCCCGGGTCCAGAGGTCGTTCAATCCACGCTCCAGCCCAACCGGGCTGCCCTTGCCAAGATTGCGTTCGAACGATTCGCCATAGTTACCCACCGCCCGCAATGCCCGCTCGGCCCAGGCTTCATCAAGGCCCAACGCCTTGCCCAGACCCGCCTCCACACCGAGAAGGCGGCGTATATCAGGATCGTTGCCGCTCTTCTTCTCGTCGAGATTGGCCCGGGTCACGCCCAGTTCCTCGGCCGCGACCCACGCCATCAGCACGTATTTCGAGATCACCGCCCACTGCTCATCGCCTCGGCGGACCATGGGGCCGAGCGGTTCTTTTGACACGCGCTCTGGCAGGATTATGTGCGCTGTCGGATCGCTCAAGGTAGACACTCGAAGCGCCGCAAGCTGACTTGCGTCCGTCGTCATCGCGTCGCACCGGCCGCTCTGGTAGGCTTGCACCATCGTCTCCATCGAATCGAGGATGACCGGCTGCAGCTTCAGATTGTTCCGACGCGCGAAGTCGCCGAGGTTGAGTTCGGTCGTCGAACCGGGAAGCACACAGACCGTGGCCCCGTCGAGTTGTTTGGCGCTGGCCAGATTCGACGTCTTCGGCACCATGAACCCCTGTCCGTCATAGAAATCCACCCCTATCCCCAGCAGGCCCAACGAGGTTTCCCGTGTCAGCGTGATCGTGACATTGCGGGCGAGGACATCGATATCGCCAGACTGCAACAGAACGAATCGGGTGGCGTAGGTTGTGGGCACAAATTTTACCTTTGCCGGATCACCCAGCACGGCGGCCGCCAACGCACGGCAGTAATCGACGTCCAGCCCGTGATAAGTCCCTTGGGTGTCAGGCGCCGAGAACCCCGCGACCCCGGTATTGACCCCGCAGGCCAATTGTCCCCGCGCCTTCACCTGATCCAGCGTTCCAGCGAGGGCGCAGAGGGGGGCGGCAAGCGCGGCGAAGACAAGCAGACGAGCGATCGAACGGCACATGGTGGCCTCCTGAACGGTTGAGCGAGCTTCGCTTGTCGAGCATCGCCTGACAACGCGGCGGATCGCGCCCCCCTGTGGGCGCGAAACGCGGCATGCAGGGGCCCCGCCGCGCATCCTGGGGTGACGTCTTGACCCCGTTCCTCCCATCCAATGTGCTATACGTCTTTGGCTCAGAAGGAGATGACATGATGACCGATGCCAAGCTCGCTCCCAATCTTCCAGGATGGATGCTGGACCATACCAACCGCTACCTCAGCAGCGGTGGGACCGATGGGCACATGTACAAAGTCACCCCGCCCGGGCACTCGGAGTTGACGGTGCCGTCCTTGCTGTTGATCACGACGGGACGGAAGTCCGGGGACAAGTTCATCTTCCCGCTATTCTACGGGAAGACCGGGGGTAGCTACATCATTGTCGCGTCGAAGGGCGGTGCCCCCGACCATCCCGGCTGGTACAAGAATCTCCTCGCCAATCCCGAGGTCGAGGTTCAGGTCGGGACGATGAAACTCAAAGCGCGGGCCAGGACGACGAGCGGCGCTGAGCGTGCGAGCCTTTGGCGGGAAGCTTTGAAATTCTGGCCGCCCTATGCGGACTACGAAAAAAAGACCCCGCGGGAAATACCTGTCGTTGTGCTGGATCCCGTCGCTTAGGCGACGCGCAACAATAACCGGACCAACTGGCGGAAGGTCGGCGAGCCCCATCATGTTCAGCGCCGGCCCACCACCGCCGACTTCGCCGTAATCGGCATCGCAAATGGTGGATGGCGCGTCTGCACCCGCCATGACGCGGGGAGTGCAGCGCTCAATGCCCGACGAAGCGGTTATTGGCGCGCATCGCCTGAGGAGACTTGCCGGTGGCTTCGGCGATCGGGTGCGCATTGCCGATAATGGCCCCGCGACACAGGCATACACGCCGCGTCGCAGGCCCGATTCGGACACGTGCGGGCGGTGTTTGCGTGGGCGAGAGGTCATCATCGATCCCAGATATTCATGTTATGTTCTATGCTGACAGGAGGTCCCATGGCAAGGAAATTCTCGTTCGGGCCGAATCCTTAGGTGAGGATCGGGCGGTAAACATCTGATAAGATGTAGTTTGTCGAAATAATGTGCGGTCGGTTAACGCGCACGCCTTTGTTTTGGAAACCACGCGGCCGGGGACCTGTTGCGGTCTTCGCTATATTGGAGATCTGACATCAGGGGCGTCCGCCATCACGCTGACAACACACGACGATTCAAGTCGTTTTGAGAGTTTACTTTAACGCAGGCGGCGGACGCGGTTCGTTGCGAAACACTGCGGGAAACCGGGGTTTCTGTTACGAATCAGCGCGAGAATCGGGGGTATTTGTTCCGCTTCCTGGTCGTTAACCTTTGACTCATGTCCGCCTAAAAAAGCGTCAATTGGTGCCGGTTTAATAGGCGGTGTTTTTCATCTGCCCAATGCCGGTCACGACATGGGATTGGTGCCCGATAGACCCGCGTTGGCCGATTGGAACCGGGGCGGCATCCCGATGGCCCTCGTAACCTCGCCGCCCCTACGTATCGGTATCGAAACTATATCACCTACCGGATCGCGCCCAGGATAGGCACCGGCCGAACGAAACGGCCCCGGGGCATGGTCCGAGAGGGTCGGACGGGTAAGATGACGCCCAGGCATATCCGCTCCGATCACGCATCACCAAACTGTGTCTGTGTTGTTCGTCCCGTATGGACCGGCTCGCTGTTACTTTTATGTTGCAATATCAAAATATAATGGCGTGCGACTCAAGGACGGCCTCCGACGCATGATCGTTTGATCCGGCTTATTGCCTCCGTGGATCACCGTGGTCCTTCGTGTTCCGTGGTTAATCTTGCGGACCGCGAAACCGGGACAAACCTTGGTCCCGGTCAGGCTGCTGTTCGGCGAGGGGGGCCATCCACCGGCGGTCGGTTGGTTTATGGTTCCGCAAGAGTAACCATGGAGAACACGAAGGACCACGGTGATCCACGGAGGTTCTTTTCGCCGAAACAGGGTGCGTTGCTGGAACCAGTCATGAGACAGGCGATCGACGCCCATCGATTGGCAGGCGCGCGCCGCCATCCAGCCAAGTGGGATGGAGAGAGACGATACCGCAAAAATCAAAGGGTAGCTCCCGTACGGGATGGTGGGCGCGACAGGGATTGAACCTGTGACCCCCGCCGTGTGAAGGCGATGCTCTACCGCTGAGCTACGCGCCCATCCTCTCGGGACGGGCTTGATAGGTGGGCAGGCTCCAAACTGTCAAGGCGTCAGACGCCCAATTTTCGGCGCCGGACCCGAGAGGCACCCAGGCCTCTCGGTCCAGCGACCAGCGCTACCCCGCCACCACCTTCTTCGCGACCATCGCTTCGATCTCGTCCGCGGAATATCCGTGCTCCCGCAACACGTCCCGCGTATCCTGGCCCAAGGTAGGGGCGTGCGCGCGCCGTGTGCCGCTTTCCAACGGTGGCAGGCCGGGGATGTTCGGCATCGGCACCAATTCCGATACGCCGGGCTGGGTCAGCCAGGAGATGATGCCGGTGGCGGCGACCTGCTGCTCTGTCAGGAACTCCTCGTAGCTGTTCACCTTGTAGTTCATGATGTTGCGCTCGGTGAAGCGCTTGGCCAGCCACTCCGTCGGCTTGGCCTTGAACACCGGGCGGACCACGCCGTACAGCTCATCGAGGTTGGCGCCGCGTGCCGCATGGGTGGAGAACCGAGCGTCTTCCAGCAGGTCCGGGCGCTCGATGACCTCGCAGAACGGTGGCCAATCGGTGGGGCGCACCATGGTGACGTTCAACTGCCCGTCCGCGGTGTCGAACACGCCGTTCGGCATGCTGGTGCGGGTCGCGGCGCCGCGTTCCAGATACTGCGCGATCAAGCGGATCACCGACAGCATCGCTCCGCCCTGCATCAGGCTGCACTCGATGAAGCGGCCCTGTTTCACCGTCTGCTCGCGGCGCACATAGAGCGAGGTGGCGATCGCCTGGAAGCCCAGCAGGCCGGTGAACATGTCGATCAGGGAGATCGCGATGCGGTGCGGGTGGTTGTCGTGCTCGCCGCGGTTCTCATTCACGATGCCGATGAAGGCCTGCAGCACAGGGTCCATCGCCGGGCGGCCGGCCAGCGGCCCGGTCTGCCCGAAGCCGGAAATCGAGTAGTAGATGATGCCCGGGTTGCGCTTGGCGATGTCCTCGTAGCCGAAGCCGTAGCGCTGGATGGTGCCAGGGCGGAAGCCCTCGATGAACACGTCGGCGTCCTGCACCAGGCGCCAGAGGATCTCCTTGCCCTGCTCGGTCTTCAGGTCGATGGCGACGGCGCGCTTGCCCAGGGTGCCGTAGATCGAGAATGCGGAATGGTCGCCATAGGTGCGGCCGAGGATGCGCGACCAGTCGCCGCCGGCATGCGGGGTTTCCACCTTGATGACGTCGGCGCCATGTTGCGCGAGCATCATCGCGCAGGATGGGCCGGCGACTCCGCCGCTGAGATCGACGACTTTCATGCCGGCAAAGGCCGCGTGGTAGTCCATGGTTTCCCTCGTGATTGGCGTTAAGGTGAAGGGCGGGGCTTTGCCCCGGACCCCACCAGGGGCTTTGCCCCCTGGACCCCCACCAAGGGCGACGGCCCTTGGAACCGGAACATTGGTGTCTTGGGGGATGGGGCCCTACACCGACCCATCACCGTCCGTGTACGGTCCCATCCTCCAAGACACTAAAAGAATCGCATTCCAAAGGCCGTCGCCTTTGGCGGGGTCCAGGGGCAGAGCCCCTGGTGGGGGGTCCGGGGCGAAGCCCCGCCCTTCACCTCAAGGCAAATTACGATGCGTCCCATCGCAACGCGGCGCCTTGCCTGTCGCCTTGCATCCACAAAAACTGACCGTGCCCGACTCCGTGGCATCGAACTTCATCGGGCTGAGCCCGGTCCCCTTATGCGACCCATCGCAGAACGGCTGCTTGCCGCTCTTGCCGCATGCGCACCACCAATACGCCTTACCGGCTTCGACTTCGATCTTGTAGGGTGCCTTTTGGGCCACCACTGGCAGTGACTCGGACATATGCTTTCTCCCGTTTGGCAATCAAACTTGCTCGGCCACATACCCGTAGTCGCGGCGAGCAACGGCGGGTGTAACGTAACCGTCCAACAGGTCCTCGGCTAGAGCCGCCGGGTCGCGCCCGGACGGCGGGCCGAAGCCGCCCGAACCCGGCGCGTCCATCACCACCAGCGACCCCGCCGGCGCCAGGAACCCGCCCTTGCTGGTCAGGTTGCGCGCATTCGACCGAGGCGCGACCAATTGGATGCGCGCCGGCGCCCCAGGGAGACCGCCTTGCAGACCGAAAGGCGGCGTGACCGTACGTTCGCAGCAGACGGACGCGTGGGATTGCCGTTCCAGCACGCGCCAGACGCGCCGCACGCCCAAGCCGCCGCGATAGGTGCCGGCACCACCGCTGTCGGGGATAACGGAATATTCCTCGACCCGCAGCGGAAAGCTCATTTCGATGATCTCGACCGGCGTGTTGCTCATGTTTGAGACGGTGCTGGCCACCGCGTTGATGCCGTCCTTGGTGGGGCGAGCGCCGAAGCCGCCTTTCACCGATTCGTAGCTGACGAAGCGATCGCCGGTGCGATAGTCGACGCCGCCGAAGGTGATCACCGCCGAGGTGCCCTGAGAGCCCGCCATCACCGTCGTCGGCGTGATCGCAAACATCGTCGCCATCACCATATCCGCGACCCGGTGCGACATCTCATGGTTGGCATAAACCACGGGGGACGGGTGCTGCGCGTTCACCACCGAGCCCGGCGGGGCGGTCACGGTCACCGCCCGCCAGCAGCCGGAATTCGGCGGGATCAGGCTTTTCGGATCGGCGATCATCTTCAGCGCGCAATAGACGCCGGAGGCGGTGACGGTCAGCGGCGCATTCATCGGTCCCGCGACCGCTGGATCCGAGCCCGCGAAGTCCGCGACGATCGTATCGCCTCGCTTGGTGACGCGAAGTTTGACCTGGAAGGTCTCATCATCGGTTTCGCCCACGCCGAACACGCCGTCGCCATCGAAGATGTCGGTGAACGAGGCCTCGCCGTCCGGCAGGGCCAGCAGTGCCTTGCGCATCATCGCTTCGGAGTAGTCCAACACCTCCTGCATGATCTCCAGCAGCGTGTCGGTGCCGTATTTGGCGGCCAGTTCCGACAGGCGCAGAGCCGCGCGCCAGTTCGCCGCGACCTGTGCGCGCAGGTCGCCCAGGCGCTCGGTGGGCGTGCGGACATTGGCGAAGATGATCGCCTCGATGGCGGGATCCGGCTTGCCGTCGCGATAGAGGCGAATCGGCGGCAGACGCAGACCCTCCCCATAGATTTCGGTGACGGCGCCATAGCTGCCGGGGGTGGCGCTGCCGATGTCCGGCCAGTGCGCGCGCACGCAGCCGAAGCCCAGCAGGCGGCCTTCGTGGAAGGCGGGGGCGACGACATTGACGTCAGGCAGGTGGGAGCCGCCGTCGTAGGGGTCGTTGTGGATGAACACATCGCCGGGTGCGACGTCGGGGAAGGCGCGGACGATGGCGCGGACGGCGTCGGGCATGGAGCCGAGATGGATGGGCAGGTCGGGACCTTGCGCCACCATGTCGCCGCGGATGTCGAAGATGCCGCAGGAATAATCACCGGCAACCTTCAGCAGGGGGGAGTAGGCGGTTTTCGCCAGAACGATCTTCATCTCCTCGGCGGCGGAGTAGAGGGCGTTTTTCACCACCTCGAAACGGGCTGGGTCGGTCTTCAGGACGGACATGGAGGCATCCTTCTCGGTGGGTGGGGGATAGTTTCAGGAAATCGGGGCATGGGGAAGGGCGGGGCTTTGCCCCGGACCCCACGAGGGGCTCTGCCCCTCGACCCCGCCACGGGCGACGGCCCTTGGAACCGGAACATTGGTGTTTTGCCCGAGGGGCCTACACGGACCGTGTAAGGTCCGTGTAGGCCCCTCGGGCAAAACACCAAAAGAATCGCATTCCAAAGGCCGCGCCTTTGGTGGGGTCCAGGGGCAAAGCCCCTGGCGGGGTTCCGGGGCAAAGCCCCGCCCTTCCCAGCCCCCGCTTGACCGCATCCCGCCACCCCGCCCACACTCAATCTCGAGCGGACCGCCCCCCAGGGAGGCGGCCCGACCTGTTGTGACACGGCGATAGCGGGAGGAAGCACGATGCCTCAGGTAACCCTGACGGTGAACGGCAAGCAGCACACGGTAGAGGTTGAGGGACGCACCCTCCTCGTCGAAGTTCTGCGCGAGAAACTGGGCCTGACCGGCACCCATATCGGCTGCGACACCAGCCAGTGTGGCGCCTGTGTGGTGCATGTTGGCGGCGAGGCAGTGAAATCCTGCACCATGCTCGCCTTGCAGGCCAACGGGTCGGCTGTCACCACCATCGAAGGCTTGGCCGCGGCCGATGGCACCCTGCACCCGATGCAGGAGATGTTTCGCGAACATCACGCCCTGCAATGCGGCTTCTGCACCCCGGGCATGGTCATGAGCGCGATCGATCTGGTCAACGCGCATCCCGCCGGCATCACGGAAAAGGAAATCCGCGAAGGGCTGGAGGGCAATCTCTGCCGTTGCACCGGCTACCATAACATCGTCAAGGCGATCGCCGCGGCGCATCCGCTGATGCACGCGAAGGCGGCCGAATAAGTCCCAGGGCGGAACCACTGGGCAGAATCAAGGGAGAAACGAGATGGCCTTCGAAGGCATCGGCGCCTCGGTCCGGCGCAAAGAGGATGTGCGGTTCCTCAGCGGACACGGCAATTACACCGACGATATCAACCGTCCCGGCCAGTTGCATGCGTTCATCAAGCGCTCCGACCGGCCGCATGCAGCGATAAACAGTCTCGGTACGGCTGCGGCCAAGGCCGCGCCGGGCGTGGTCGCTGTGTTCGTCGGTGCCGATCTGGCGGCTGACGGCGTCGGTGGGCTGCCGTGCGGCTGGCAGATCCACAACAAGGACGGCTCGCCGATGGCAGAACCGCCGCATCCGGTGCTGGCGATTGGCAAGGTGCGCCATGTGGGCGATCCGGTGGCCGTGGTAATCGCGGAAACCCGCCAGCAGGCAAAGGACGCGTCCGAACTGCTGGAGATCGATTACACGGACCTGCCGTCCGCCGCGACGATGCCGCAGGCGCTGGCCGCCGGGGCGCCCGCGGTGCATGACGATGTGGCGTCCAACCTTTGCTATGATTGGCATATCGGCGACAAAGCGATCGTCGATGGCATTTTCGCTGGCGCCGCCAAGGTCGTGAAGCTGGACCTGACCAACAACCGGCTGGTGCCGAACGCCATGGAGCCGCGCGCGGCTTTGGGCGATTTCGATACCTCGTCGGGCGATTTCACGCTCTACACCACGAGCCAGAATCCGCATGTGATCCGGCTGCTGATGGGCGCCTTCGTGCTGCACATTCCGGAAAACAAGCTGCGGGTGTTCGCCCCCGATGTGGGCGGCGGGTTCGGCTCGAAGATCTACCATTACGCCGAAGAAGCCATCGTTACCTGGGCCTCGGGCAAGGTGCGCCGGCCGGTCAAGTGGACCGCTGAGCGCAACGAAAGCTTCATGTCCGACGCGCATGGCCGCGACCATATCAGCACGGCCGAGATGGCGCTGGATGCGCAAGGTCACTTCCTGGGGCTGCGGATTTCCACCCTGGCGAATATGGGCGCCTATCTGTCCACCTTCGCACCCTGCATCCCGACCTACCTGTACGCGACCCTGCTGGCCGGTGTTTACAAGACCCCGGCGATCTACTGCGAGGTCAAGGCCGTGTTCACCAACACCGTGCCGGTCGACGCCTATCGCGGCGCCGGCCGTCCGGAGGCGACCTATCTGCTGGAACGCCTGGTCGATGTCATCGCGCATGACACCGGTATCGATAAGGTCGAACTCCGCCGGCGCAATTTCATTCCCGCCGACGCGTTCCCCTACCAGACACCGGTCGCACTCGCCTACGACAGCGGCAACTACCAGGTGACCCTGGATGCCTGTCTGAAGGGCTCCGACTGGGCCGGATTCGAGGCGCGTCGGGCCGCGGCGAAGGCACAGGGCAAGCTGCGCGGCATCGGAATTTCGACCTACATCGAAGCCTGTGGCATCGCACCCTCGGCCGTGGTCGGATCGCTCGGTGCGCGCGCCGGGTTGTATGAGGTCGCGAACATCCGCGTCCACCCGACCGGCAGCGTCACCGTGTTCACTGGCACCCACAGCCACGGGCAGGGCCACGAAACCACCCTGGCGCAGCTTGTCTGCGACCAGCTCGGCGTGCCGATGTCGCAGGTGGAAGTCGTGCATGGCGATACGGCAAAGATCCCGTTCGGCATGGGCACCTATGGCAGCCGCAGCCTCGCGGTCGGCGGGGCCGCCATGGTCAAGGCGATGGACAAGATCATCGCCAAGGGCAAGAAGATCGCCGCCCATCTGATGGAAGCGGCGGTCGAGGACATCGAGTTCGCGGACAACACCTTCAAGGTCGCGGGCACCGACAAGACCAAGTCGCTGACCGAGATCTCGCTGGCCGCCTATGTGCCGCACAACTACCCGATCGAGGAACTCGAACCCGGCCTCGACGAAACCGCGTTCTACGATCCGAAGAACTTCACTTTCCCAGCCGGATGTCATATCGCCGAGGTCGAGATCGATCCGGAAACCGGCACGGTGGAGGTGGTGCGCTTCACAGCCGTCGATGACGTCGGCCGCGTGATCAATCCGATGATCGTGGAAGGCCAGGTCCAGGGCGGTGTGGCCCAGGGCATTGGTCAGGCGCTGCTGGAAAGCGCGATCTACGACGCGCAAGGCCAACTCCTGTCCGGCTCGTTCATGGACTACACCATGCCGCGCGCCGACAACCTGCCGAATATCTCGGTGGCGACGGAAGTGACGATGTGCACGCATAATCCGCTGGGCGTGAAGGGCTGCGGGGAGGTGGGCGCCATCGGCTCCCCACCCGCGGTGATGAACGCCGTGGTGGATGCGTTGAAGGACTATGGTGTGCGGCATCTGGAAATGCCGGCCACCGCGCCGAAATTGTGGTCGATCATCCAGGCCGGCCAGGCGAAACTGGCGGCTGACTGAGGCAAGGCAAAGGGAAAAGAGAGATGTACGATTTCGCATATCAAAAGCCCGGCAGCCTGGCGGACGCGGTCGCGACGCTTGCGGCGGACGGCGAGGCCCGCCCGCTGGCCGGCGGCATGACCTATATTCCGGTATTGAAACAACGCCTGGCGAAGCCCACCACGGTGGTCGACCTGTCGGGTCTCGGCCTGTCAGGCATCAACGTGTCGGGCGGCGTGGTGAACATCGGGGCGATGACCCGGCACGCCGATGTCGCATCGAACGCCGAGATCAAGGCGGCGATTCCGGCGCTGGCGGCCCTGGCCGGCGGCATCGGGGACGAAGCCGTGCGCCATCGCGGCACGATCGGCGGCTCCATTGCCAACAACGACCCGGCCGCCGACTATCCGGCCGCCGCTCTGGCGCTGGGGGCGACGATCCGCACCAACAAGCGCGGGATCAAGGCGGATGATTTCTTCACCGGCATGTTCTCGACCGCGCTGGAACTGGGCGAGGTGATCACCGGGGTCGAATTCCCGGTGCCGACCAAGGCCGCCTATGAGAAGTTCCGCAATCCGGCCTCGCGTTACGCGATCGTCGGTGTGTTCGTGGCCCAGGGGCCGGCCGGCACCCGCGTTGCGGTGACCGGGGCGGGGCAGGGCGGCGTGTTCCGCCACGCCGCGATGGAAGCCGCGTTGGCGGGGAATTTCTCGGCGGCGGCGATTGCGGGCGTGAAGACGCCACCCGACGATCTGAACGGTGATATCCACGCCAGCGCTGAGTATCGGGCGCATCTGGTGGGCGTGGTTGCGAAACGGGCCCTCGCCAAGGCTGGATGATTCAAGGCGCGGGGGGGAGTCGCATTCCCCTCCTTCGCTTGATCGACCTTCGGGGGTAACTTTTTGCGGCGCTTCTGACAGGGTATTCCCAGAGGCGTGCAATGTCGCTCTTGACGTGTGCCGTGGGCGCGTGATCGACCACCATCGGTAATGGCCAGCGCCGTCGCTCGCGATTTTTGCGATGGCGTGGTCGGGTGCCGAGACTTTCCCTGGCCCCGTTCCGGATTGAACGTACCCGGCTGTCACGGTTGGCAAGGGCCGCATGCGCGTGACCGTCGGCATGATCCGGCGGCACCGGGGCGGACCGGCACATCGGTGGTGTCTGGCGTCATCTCAATCTCGTCCAGCATGCCGATCTGAACGCGGCCCGTGTCCCGCGCACGGACAACATGGGGTGCGTATACCCTTGCGCCGACACATGCCTCAATTGACATTATCCTGGCCCTCCAACATGGGCTTCGTGCAAGATTGGCAAGCCAGGTGGTGGCACGGTATGGCCCGCCGGCAATGCGCCGAAATGAGATTGGACGAAGGACCGAGACCGATGGCGCGAGATACTGGATTGCTCATTCTTGATTCGTACCGGAATGCCGCTCAGGACAACACGATTTCCGGTGGGAATTATAAGGGCCTCAAGATTCACGGCCTGCCCGTTATCCATGAGGAGGCGGAGAAGGCCGCTATCCGCGCGTTCGCACCAGGCGGAGACGTGCTCGACATCGCATCGGGATCCGGCGCGCTATGTTTGAGACTGCACGACCGTGGCTTCAAATTGACCGGCTGCGATCTCGTTACGGAGAACTTTCGGTTGCACGACGAACTCCCGTTCGTCGAGGTCAATCTTAATTTGCCATTCTCCGAGAGGTTCAGCCAACAATTTGATGGTATAACCGCGACAGAAATAATTGAACATGTCGAAAACCCCAGGCATTTCCTCCGCGAGTGTTTTGCCCTGCTCAAACCGGGCGGCACGCTGATCCTGACAACGCCGAATGTTGATAGCGGGTTCGGTCGGGCATTCCTGGTGAGAAGCGGATCGTTCTGGTGGTTTGACAAAGTGCACTATCTGGGAGACGGGCATATCACACCCGTGCCGCTTTTTGTGCTCAGGGCGGCGCTGCAGGAGGCGGGCTTCGAACCGCCGGACGTGTCGTCGGTTGGCGAGCGTGAGGGGTCGATTTTGTCGTGGTGGCGAATGAACGCGCTCGCATGGCTACTGCGCCGACTGGACCCGAACGATACACCGCAAAAGGAAATTCTGTTCGTGACCGCCCGAAAGCCGTAACTGCGACGAGGCATTTCACGGCCGCCCCGCGGAGGCCCCAAGGGAGGCCCCGCGCGAGGCAAAGTCGCAATTTCTTTCCCCCATCGGCATGATCGCCAACGGAAGCGTCCGTCAGCGCACCCGGTCCGGTTTCCCGCAACCGTCTCAGGCGTGGCTCCGCCGCTTATGCCGACCAAGGGTGCGCCACAGGAACCGAACCGCCCAGTGGCGTAAGGTCATCGGAATGACCGCAACGCCGCGAACTCGCTCAAGATCGACTTTTGCCCACCTATGCCCCCATCCCCAACCGCTTCGACGCGATCTTCGCCCCCTCCGCCATTGAGGCCAGCTTCGCCCAGACCACATCCTCCGCCACCCGGCCGCGCCCGGCCGAGGTGTCGAAGCCGCAATCCGTGCCCGCCAGCACCCGCGTGGGATCGCCGATCGTCCGTGCCACCTGCTCCAAACGATCCGCCACGACTTCCGGATGCTCCACAAAGTTGGTCAGCGGATCGATGACACCGGCGACCACGACCTGACCGTCGCCCAATGGCAGGTCCTTCAGACACCGATACTCATGCGCGTGCCGAGGATTGGCGATTGGCAGCACCCAGCCGCCCACCTTGGCTTGGCTGATCGCCGGCAGGATCTCATGCATCGCCACGTCGCAATCGTGGGGCGCCTCGTAGTTGCCCCAGCAGGCATGGATGCGCACCCGATCGCGCGGCACATTCACCAGCGCGTCGTTGATCGTTCCCACCACGCGTTCGGCGAAATCGATGAAGTCACCCAGCGGTCGGTCCTGGAACGACACATGCCGCTCCAACGCCAGGTCCGGCGCATCGATCTGCAGCAGGAACCCGCTTCCCACGATCGCCTCATACTCGACCCGCAGTGCTCGCCCCAGCGCGGCGAGGTAGGCATCTTCGGAGTCATACCAGGCGTTGCGCATGGCGGCGGCGATGATGCCGGGAGAGGGCGCGGTCATGAACGGTTCGGCAAACCCTGGCGCGCCGATTTCCTGCAACGTCGCACGGAATTCATCACACTCCGCCCGGACCAGAGCCGGGTCCAGGTATTCCACCGCACCGATCGCCTCCGGCACACCATCGCGGTTACTGACGGACGGGCGCCCGCTCGCCAGCACATCACCCCAGGCCCGGAAGCCGGGATAGCGCGCCACATCTGCAAACGGCTTGCGATGCCAGGAGCCGCCGAACCCACTCATCCGGTGGCGAACATAGAGGAAGAACGCCTCGCGCATCTGCTCGCCGTTGTTGCCGACATCGATGCCGGCCTCGATCTGCTTGCGCACGACGTGGCGGGTGGCGGCCTTTCCCTCGGCTACGATGGCGGCTTCGTCCACCACCTCCCCGCCGGCGCGCTTTGCATAGAGAGCGGTCAGAGAGGCCGGCCGAGGCAGGCTGCCGGTATGGGTGGTCAGGATGCGGTGTTCGCTATGCAACATGGGTTCGACTTTCACCTGTCGTCATGGCCATGTGTATCGGCCTGCCCCGGCGGCGGCGCGTCGGACCGAGCATCGGCAGGGCAGGGCGACAATCAGGCCGGCTTCGTGAAGCGGCACTTGTATGGGAGAGCGGCAAACCCGGTGTGGCGGTTGCGAGCCAGGAAGTCATTGACCGCCTGCCCGACCGTTCCCCACACTTTCAGCGTGGCATCGTAGTCGTCGCAGATCATGACACCACCCGGTCGCAAGACGGCCCACCAGCGATTGAGATCGGCGGTGACCCCTTCGTAATCGTGGGCTGCATCGATGTGAACCAGCGTCGGGCGCAGGTCCAGCGTGGCGATGACGATCGCCGCGTTCGCCGAATCCAGTGACAACGGCACGACATAGTCCTGTAGCCCAGCGACGAGAATATTGTTCAGAAATTTGTAGTATAATTGCGGATAGCCGAAAGACGGCGACAAGTCGGTGGACCGGGTTGCGTCCACCCAATGCTCGGAGGAACCGAGCCAGGTATCGACGGCGATGACGAGTCCGTCGCAATTGGAGGCCTTGAGCTGACGCGCCATCGTGAGTGTGGACCCGCCTTTCCAAACCCCGACCTCGACGGTGATTTCGGGGCGAAGTTGGGCGATTTCCTGACTCAGATACTCATGATTGGAGTTCCACCCGCTGGGGTCGTGAATATAGAGCGACCGCGGGAACCCGGCGAACGGGTTCTCCCCCCGCCACAACACGTCGATGACGCGGCGGTAGGCTGACCCGGGCTCAGCCATGACGGTGGCCGGTGTGGTCGTATGGTTCTGTTCGTATCACGCTCATCCTCCTGCCTCCCCTATCGCCGTTTCCAGATAGCCGGTGTAGCCGAACAATCCGACTGCGCCGCCGGTATGCAGGAACACCACTGTCTCCTGCTTGCCGATCTCCCCTTTGCGGATCAGATCGATCATGCCCGCCATCGCCTTGCCGGAGTAGACGGGGTCCAGCAGGATCCCCTCCATATTCGCCAGCATCTGGACGGCGTCGGCCATGCCCGCGGTCGGGATGCCATAGCCCTCCCCGACATAGTCGCAGTTGGCGACGACAGACTCGCGCGGAATGCCGCCACGCACGCCGCAATATTCGGCGGTGGCCTCGGCGAGGCGGTAGACATTCGCCTCCTGCCGGTCTTTCGGCAGCCGCACGCCGATGCCCAGCACGGGCACGCCGGCATTGATCCCCTGCAAGCCGACGACCAGCCCGGCATGCGTGCCCGCGCTGCCGGTCGCTGTCACCAGCCGGTCGATCCGCAGCCCCATCTCATCGGCCTGCTGCATCAATTCCTGTGCGCAGGACACATAGCCCAACGCGCCCACGCGGTTGGAGCCGCCCCCCGGAATGACATAGGTGTTGACGCCGTTGGCGCGCAGTTCCGCGCCTTTCTTCTCGGCTTCTTCGTTCATATCCAGGCCGGAGGGCCGATACTCGATGGCACAGCCGAACAACTTGTCCAGCAGCACGTTGCCGCTGTTCAGGTAGTCGCGGTCGTTGGTCTCGATGCGGTGCTCCAGCAGCGCGGTGCATTTCATGCCGAACCTGGCCGCCACGGCCGCGGTCTGGCGCACATGGTTGGACTGCACCGCGCCCTGGGTCACGATGTGCTGGGCGCCCTGGACGCGCGCCTCTCCGATCAGCCATTCCAGCTTGCGCACCTTGTTGCCGCCCGTCGCCACCACGGTGCAGTCGTCCCGCTTGATCCAGATCTCCGGACCGCCCAGATGTTGGGTCAGATTGTCCAGCCTCTCCAGCGGGGTCGGCGTCGGGAACAGCCGGACGCGTGGGAAACGGGCGAGATGCATGGACAGGCTCCGGTACAAGGAGGGGCGAACAGAACAAGGATTCTTGGCCTGCCCCGAACAGGGAGGTGTAATGTCCCCGATCATGCCGCGTCACACAACCAGGAACGGGCAAGGGAGGGCACGGCACACCAGTATGCCGAAGGCATGGCAGACCCGTATGCCGGCGCAAACCCCTGGCAGGACCCGTGATCTGGCCCGAAGGAGAGAGCAATGCACATCACCAAGCGCCGAGGATGGGAAATCGCTGAAAACCGGGTAACGCCGGAACATCTGGTCGTGAACCGGCGCCACGTGCTGGCCGGAACCGCCGGATTGGGCACAATCGGGCTGGGTACGATCGGATTGGCGACAATCGGCGCCGGTCGGTCGGCGCTGGCCCAGGACGCCCCGCCGCGCAACTCGAAATATGAGGCCGGCCGGCCGATGACGGAGGAAAAATTCGCGACGACCTATAACAATTACTATGAGTTCGGCGAAAGCAAGAATGTCTGGCGGGACGCGCAGAAGCTCAAACAACGCCCCTGGACGATCCAACTCGACGGCATGGTCAAGCAGGCCCGCACCATCGATATCGACGACCTGTTGAAACAGGTCCAGATCGAGGAACGCGTTTATCGCCATCGCTGCGTGGAGGCCTGGGCGATGACCGTGCCGTGGATGGGCTTCCCGCTCAGCCAGTTCGTCGCTCTGGCCGAACCGTTGTCATCCGCCAAGTACGTCGTGTTCCAGACCGCGCAGGACAAGGCCACGATGAAGGGGCTGGGTTCACCCTTCTATCCGTGGCCCTACACCGAGGGACTGGCGATCGATGAGGCCATGAACGATCTGGCGTTCCTGTCGACGGGCCTCTATGGCAAGCCCATGCCGCCGCAGAACGGCGGGCCGATCCGGCTGACGGTGCCTTGGAAATATGGGTTCAAGGGCGCCAAGTCGATTGCGCGGATCACATTCACCGACAAGCGCCCCAAGACGTTCTGGGAAGGGCTCCAGTCCCGCGAATACGGGTTCTGGGCCAACGTTAACCCCGACGTCTCCCATCCCCGCTGGAGCCAATCGCGCGAACGTCTGCTCGGCGATGATGAAATGGTGCCAACACAGCTCTATAATGGGTATACTGAGTTCGTAGCTGGGCTATATACGGATCGGAAGTCCGAAAAGCTGTTTATGTGATCGCGCAACGCACCCTGGCGGTCCTGGCCGCTATCATGCTGGTCTGTGCCGCGGCCCTCGCGATGATCGGGCCGCGGGCCGTCTCGCTTGGTCGGGCATTGGCCAACTGGGATGCCAGGGCGGAGGAAACCCTGAAAGGGTGGACCCTGAGCGTGTTCGGTCCCTGGGTGTGGTCCGACATGGTGGTGCCGCTACTGGCGCGGCCCGCCTGGCTGCTGCCGGCGTCGCTGGGGATCGTGTTTGTCGGGCTGTCCTTGTCGGTGTCCTACTGCAACGCGGCCAGCCGATCGCATCGCCGGAGCTGACGGAGAGCAGACCATCCGCGTCCCTTTTCCCGCCTGGGCCGCGGATGGAGAAGGGCTTCCGTCAGCCGTTTTGGGGCATCACCCCTCCCCGTGGACCTCAGTCCGCACGGGGAAGGGGAGGGTTGGTTCTCGCCGTTTGCCCGACCCAATCAGGCGCCAGTTTTCTGGGCGACACCCTTCTCTGCCAGCATCGTCTCAAGCTCGCCGGACTGGAACATCTCGGTGACGATGTCGCAGCCGCCCACGAACTCTCCCTTCACATAGAGCTGCGGGATCGTCGGCCACTGTGAGAATTCCTTGATCCCGTCGCGCAGTTGGTCATCTTCCAGGACGTTGGCCGACTGGAACGGGACGCCCATATGGGTCAGGATTTGCACGACCCGGGCCGAGAACCCGCATTGCGGAAAGATCGGGGTGCCCTTCATATAGAGCATGACTGGGTTCTGCTCGATTTCGCCCTGGATGCGGGCGTTCACGCTGTCGGCCATGGTGTTGAACTCCTTGAACTCGGCATTTTCAGGTTAATCAGGGGCGGACGTCTGCAACGCGAGGGCATGCAGCTCATTGCCCATGCGACCGCGCAGGGCGGCATAGACGATCTGGTGCTGGCGCACGCGCGACAGACCACGGAACTGCTCACTGACCACGGTGGCGGCATAGTGGTCGCCATCGCCGGCCAGATCCTCCACCGCGACCCTGGCATCCGGCAGGGCCGCCTTGATCAAAGATTCGATCTCGTTCGCGGCCATCGCCATGAAGTCAGTCCCCTTTTGTCTCACCGTCCATCCACGCCGGGAAGAAGCGCTCATGCGCGTCCCGCAGCGCTTGCACGGATATTGTGCCGCCATCCGGAAGTGTCAAATCCTGACCGCCCGACACGGCTATTCGGAGTGCTGGAACGCCCGCCGCCTCGGCCGCCTTGATGGTGGCAGTCGAATCGGGCACCGCCAGCAGGTAGCGCGCCTGATCCTCGCCGAACCAATAGGCATGGCCCGGAATATCCCGCGGATGCGTGGAGATGCGCAGTCCGATGCCGGATGCCATCGCCATCTCGGCCAGGGCCACCAGGACGCCACCATCCGAGACGTCGTGGCAGGCGCGGACATGGCCGGCCAGGATCTGGCCGCGGACGAAATCGCCATTGGTGCGTTCGGCGACCAGATCGACCGGCGGTGGGGCGCCGTCTTCGCGACCGGCGATCTCCCGCAACCATAGCGACTGGCCCAGCCAGCCCGTTGTGGCGCCGATCAGCACGATATCCAGCCAGGGGGGCAGCGCTAGGCCCACCGCCTGGGCCGCGTCGTCCAGAACCCCCAACCCGCCAATCGCCGGCGTGGGCAGGATCGCGCGTCGCTCGGTCTCGTTGTAGAGGCTGACGTTGCCCGACACGACGGGGAAATCCAGCGCCTCGCACGCCGCGGCCATGCCCCTGATCGCGGCGGCGAACTGGCCCATGATCTCGGGCTTTTCCGGATTGCCGAAATTCATGTTGTCGGTGATCGCCAGCGGGCGCGCGCCCACCGCGGTCAGGTTGCGCCAGGCTTCGGCCACCGCCTGGCGTCCGCCGGTTTCCGGATCGGCCGCGCAGTACCGAGGCGTGCAATCGGTGGTGAGCGCCAGCGCCCGCTTCAGCCCTTCCAGCTTCACGACGGCGGCATCGGCGGCGCCGGGCCGCTTCACGGTCTGGCCGCCAACGGTGCTGTCATACTGATCCCAGACCCAGGCGCGTGAGCACAGGTCGGGGCACCCGACCAGCGTCTCCAGCGCCGAGGCCAGCCCCACCCGCGATTCAACGCGAGCCGGATTGAGCTTTTCGCCCTTCGGAGTCTCGGTCGTGGGACGGGTGTAGAGCGGCGCCTCGTCGTTCAGCGGCGCCAGCGGGATATCGGCCTCGATCTGGCCGTTATGGCGCACCACGATCCGGCCGGTGTCGGTGATATGGCCGATGACCGCGAAATCGAGGTCCCATTTCTCGAAGATGGCCCGCGCCACGGCTTCCCGGTCAGGACGCAGCACCATCAGCATGCGTTCCTGGCTTTCCGAGAGCATGAACTCATAGGCCGTCATGCCGGTCTCGCGGGCCGGAACCATGTTCAGGTCCAACTCGATGCCTACGCCACCCTTGCCGGCCATCTCCACCGAGGAACTGGTCAGGCCGGCCGCGCCCATGTCCTGGATAGCCACGATGGCGTCGGTGGCCATCAGGTCCAGGCAGGCCTCGATCAGCAGCTTTTCCGTGAACGGGTCGCCGACCTGCACGGTGGGGCGCTTTTCCTCGGAATCCGCGCCGAATTCGGCGCTGGCCATGGTGGCGCCATGGATCCCGTCGCGCCCGGTTTTCGAGCCGACATAGACCACCGGATTGCCGATCCCGGCAGCGGCGGACAGGAAGATGCGGTCCTTCGGCGCGATGCCGACGGTCATCGCATTGACCAGCGGATTACCGTCATAGGCCGGATGGAAGTTGATCTCCCCGCCCACGGTCGGCACGCCGACGCAATTGCCGTAGCCACCGATGCCGCGCACCACGCCATCGACGATCCGCTTTGTGCGGGGATGGCTCGGGCTCCCGAAGCGCAAGGCGTTCAGGTTGGCGATAGGGCGAGCGCCCATGGTGAACACATCGCGCAGGATGCCGCCGACGCCGGTCGCGGCACCCTGATAGGGCTCGATGAAGCTCGGGTGGTTGTGGGATTCCATCTTGAAGATGGCCGCCAGCCCGTCGCCGATATCGACGACACCGGCATTTTCGCCCGGCCCATGGATCACCCAGGGTGCCTTGGTCGGCAATTGCCGTAGCCAGACGCGGGACGACTTGTAGCTGCAATGCTCCGACCACATGACGCTGAACACGCCAAGCTCGGTCAAAGAGGGCGTACGGCCCATGATTTCAAGGACTTTACCGTATTCCTCGGCACTGAGGCCGAATTCACGGGCGAGACTCTGGTTGACTTCTTTTTGCATCAGGCGGCGGCGAGCGCGTCGAACAGGGGTTTGCCGTCGGTGCAGCCCATCAACGGATCGACCATGTCTTCCGGATGCGGCATCAGCCCCAGCACTCGCAGATTGGGAGTGTAGATACCGGCGATGGAGCGGACGCTGCCATTGCGGTTGGCGTCCTTGGTTATGTCGCCCAAGGGGACATTCCCTTGTTGGGTGGTGTAGCGGAGAGCGACCAGGCCTTGGCCTTCCAGCCGGTCCAGGGTCGCGTCATCCGCGAAGTAGTTGCCGTCGCCATGCGCCATGACAGCGCGGAACGTCTGTCCCTTCTGGTAGCGGGCGGTGAACACGGTGTCCGATCGCTCCACCCGCAGGTGGCAGTCCATGGACAGGAAGCGCAGCGCGGCGTTGCGGAGCAGGGCACCGGGGAGGATGCCGGCCTCGGTCAGGATCTGGAAGCCGTTGCAGACGCCCAGGATATAGCCGCCGCGATCGGCATGCGCGCGGACCGAGGCCATCACCGGCGATTGCGCCGCCATGGCGCCGCAGCGCAGATAGTCGCCGAAGCTGAAGCCGCCGGGGATCACCACCAGGTCCAGGCCGGACAGGTCGGTTTCCTTGTGCCAGATCATGCGCGGCTTCACGCCGGAGGACTGCTCCAGCGCGATCGCCATGTCCCGCTCCCGGTTGATGCCGGGAAACACCACGATGCCGGCCTTCATGACCCGCACCTTGCGCCAGGCTGTCGCTGTCTACCCATCGAGCGATACCCGGAAGCTCTCGATCACCGTGTTGGCCAGCAGCTTGCGGGCCATGTCCTCGGCCGCCTCGCGCGCCTTGGCGGGGTCGGTCTCGGCCAGGTCCAGTTCGATGATCTTGCCGGCGCGCACATCGTGAACGCCGGTGAAGCCCAGGGTGCCCAGCGCGTGGGCGATGGCCTTGCCCTGCGGGTCGAGCACCCCGGATTTCAGCATGACCGTGACAATGGCCTTCACTGCATCAACTCCGGACCCTTCAGGTCGCGCATGCCGGCTTCCGGCAGGATTCCCAGGCGCTTGGCGACTTCCTGGTAGGCTTCCTCGACCTTGCCCAGATCCTTGCGGAAGCGGTCCTTGTCCATTTTCTCGTTGGTCTTGCTGTCCCAGAGGCGGCAATTGTCCGGGCTGATCTCATCGGCCAGGATGATGCGCATCTCCTCGTTTTCCCACAACCGGCCGAATTCCAGCTTGAAGTCGATCAGGGTGATGCCGACGCCAAGCAGCAGACCGGAGAGAAAATCGTTGATACGCAAGGTCAGCGCAACGATATCGTCCAGGTCCGCCGTGTTGGCCCAGCCGAAGCAGGTGATATGCTCCTCCGACACCATCGGGTCGTTCAGGGCATCATTTTTGAAATAGTACTCGATGATGGAGCGGGGCAGGCGGGTGCCCTCGGCCAGGCCGAGACGGGTCGCCAGGCTGCCAGCGGCGACGTTGCGCACCACGACTTCGAGCGGGATGATCTCGACCTCCCGGATCAACTGCTCCCGCATGTTGAGTCGGCGGACGAAATGGGTGGGGATGCCAATCTCTCCCAGCCGCATCATCAGATACTCGCTGATGCGGTTGTTCAGGACTCCCTTGCCGGTGATGATACCTTTCTTGGCACCGTTCCCGGCCGTGGCGTCGTCCTTGAAGTACTGTACGAGGGTACCGGGTTCCGGTCCCTCGAACAGGATTTTGGCCTTGCCTTCGTAGAGTTGGCGGCGGCGAGCCATAATGGGTTCCCCTTGGAAGGGCTGCCCGTGACGGGCAGCGGGGCGGGTATAGCAGTGGTGTGCCGGGGGGCAAAGGTTGCTTTGGGGGAAGGGCGGAGCTTCGCCCCGGACCCCACCAGGGCTCTGCCCTGGACCCGCCAAGGGCGACGGCCCTTGGAACCGGAACGTTGTCGTTTGAATCCCTGGGGCCTACCCGGACCTATCACCGTCCGGGTAGGCCCCAGGGATTCAAACGACAAATGAATCGCATTCCAAAGGCCGCGCCTTTGGCGGGGTCCAGGGGCAGAGCCCCTGGTCGGGGTCCGGGGCGGAAGCCCCGCCCTTCCCCCAAAGCCACTTTCCCGCCATCGTAACCCCCACAACCAGGGGAAACCACCATGGCGACAGTGGAAGACTACGACTTCATCATCGTCGGTGCCGGGTCCGCCGGCTGCGTCCTGGCCAACCGCCTGTCCGCCGATCCCAACACAAGGGTCCTGCTGCTGGAAGCCGGCGGCAAGGACACCGACCCCTGGATCCACATCCCCGCTGGTTTCTACCGCAACATCTACAACCCCAAGGTCGCCTGGTATTTCGAAACCGAGCCGGTGCCCGAACTGCACAACCGCCGCATTTCCTGGCCGCGCGGCAAGGTGCTGGGCGGGTCCTCCTCCATCAACGGCCTGATCTATATCCGCGGCCAAAGCCAGGATTTCGACCTCTGGCGCCAACTGGGCAATGCCGGCTGGTCCTATGACGACGTGCTGCCCTATTTCCGCAAGGCCGAGGACCAGGAGCACGGCGCCAACGATTTCCACGGTCACGGCGGCCCGCTCGGCGTGTCCGACCTGAAGACCGACCACCCCCTGCACGACGCCTTCATCGCTGGCGCGCAGGAGGCAGGGTATCCGTTCAACCCCGATTTCAACGGCGCCGTCCAGGAAGGCGTCGGCCCCTTGCAGGTCACGGTCAAGGGCCGCCGCCGCTGCTCCGCCGCCGTCGGCTACCTGAACCCGGTGAAAGGCCGCCGCAACCTCCAAATCGAGGTCCACGCACTCACCCACAAGGTGCTGCTGGGGGGCAAGCGCGCCGTCGGCATCAGCTACAGCCAGTACGGCGTGATGCGGGAGGCGCGGGCGAAGCGGGAGGTGCTGTTATGCGGCGGCACCATCAACTCCCCGCAGATCCTGCAACTGTCCGGCATCGGTCCTGGCGGCCTGCTACAGGACCTGGGGATCGAGGTGAAGCACGACCTGCCCGGTGTGGGGGAGAACCTGCAGGACCATATCGGCGGGCGCATGATCTACAAGTGCAAGCCCGGCACCATCACCATGAACGAAATCTACCACAACTGGCTGCGCCGGATTTACGCGGGCGCGGAGTGGATGCTGGCGCGCAAGGGCCCGCTGATGACCGGCGCCGGCCCGATCGGATTGTTCGTCAAGACGCGGCCCGAGCTCGAAAGCCCCGACGTGCAATACCAGTTCCTCGCCGGCAGCGCGCCCAAGGTCGGTGAGCCGATGCATCGCTTTCCCGCGTGCAGCCTGTCCGCGATCCCGTGCCGGCCAGAAAGCCGCGGCTGGCTGCGGATCACCTCCCCCGATCCGGAGCAACCACCGGCGATGCAGCCCAACTACCTGTCCACCCAGGCCGACAAGGATACCATTATCGCCGGCATGAAAGTGTCCCGCGCGGTGTTCAATACGCCGGCGATGCGGCAATACGTGACGGAAGAAATCTTCCCCGGACCACAGGCCGCCTCCGATGAGGAGCTGCTGGAGCATGTCCGTCAGACTGCGGGCACCACGTTCCACCAAACCAGCACCTGCATGATGGGGCCGGGACCGAAATCAGTGGTGGATACCGATTTGAAGGTGAAAGGGCTGGAGGGGCTGCGGGTGATCGATGCCTCGATCATGCCGACGGTGGTCTCGGGCAACACCAACGCCACGGTGATCATGATCGCCGAAAAGGGCGCCGATATGATCTTGAGGGCGGCATGAGCATGGAACAGACATTTGCGGGCAAGGTCGCGTTGGTCACCGGCGCGGGGAAAAACATCGGCCGCACCATCGCGCTGGACCTGGCGCGCCGGGGTGCCTCGATCGTGGTCAACGGGCGCTCCGACCGTACCGCCGTGGATGCGGTGGTGGCCGAGATCAATGCCATGGGCGGTCAGGCGATCGGTTGCATGGCGGATGTCTCCGATGAGGCCACCACCGCGCGCATGGTCGCCGACGCGGTCGCAGCGTTCGGCGGGCTGGACATTCTGGTCAGCAATGCCGGCCTGCGCCGCACGACCCCGTTCCTGGAAATGAGCCTGGCCGAGTGGCGGGAAATCCTCTCGGTTGCGCTGGATGGGGCCTTCATCCTGGCGCGCGCCGCGGTGCCGCACATGATCGGGCGCGGTGGCGGGGCAATTGTGGCGTTGTCCGGCATCTCCACGCATGTGGGCACGCCGAATCGCTGCCATGTGTCGGCGTCGAAATCCGGCCTGGAAGGGCTGATGCGAGCGCTCGCGATCGAATTGGCACCGCACCAGATCACCTGCAACTGCGTGGCGCCGGGGGCGGTGGACACCGTGCGCGGTGCTTCGGCCGGTGGTCCGGCGCCCAGTTCCCTCGCCGATCGCGGCATCCCGCTCGGCCGGAAAGCGTCGGTCGAAGAAATTTCGGCCGCGGTGCGGTATTTTGCCGGGCCGGACGGGCGCTACACCACCGGGCAGGTGTTGCACGTGAATGGTGGGGTGTTTCTGACCTGACGGATTTCTGGTATCGACCTGCCCACCATTCGCAAGGAGACACAGATGCAGGCCTTGACCGCACGTGTTGTCGGTTTTGCCTCGGTCACCCGCCATCTGCCGGTACTGGCCCTGCTGGGGTTCGGGCTGGTGGTGCTGTATGGGGTCGGCTTCGTTGAAGCCAGCGCCGTCCATAATGCGGCGCACGATACACGCCATGCGACCGGATTTCCCTGCCATTGATCCTGGTCAGTGATCTCGGCCTCTGACCCTCGACGGTGACCCGGGGCATTGACGCTGGTCATGGTCTCCGGACGCTGACGTTGGACGTGAGGCTGTCGTGGACCATTTTCGGAACCTGATCGTGACTGCGCTGTTGGCGGGCTTCCTCGCCGGCGTGGTGCTGTTTGTCGTGCAGCACGTCACCATTGTTCCCCTGATCGAGCTGGCCGAGGGGTTCGAGGACGCGCCCCAGCTAGCCCATCCCCAGCTAGCCCATCCCCAGCTAGCCCATCCCCAGTCAGCCCAACCCCAGGCAACTCTGCCCCGGTCAGGCGAACCCATGTCCGCCACACCCGCACCGACCGTGCCAGGCGGTCACGCTCACGGCGCATCCGGGACTGTTTTGCAGAACGCGCCAACGACCTCTGCCCACACCCACGAGCACGCCCACGGCGACGAGGGCTGGCAGCCGAACCCAGGCTTTCAGCGTATCAGCCTGACCGCCGTCACGACCATCATCAGCGGCATCGGTTTTGCCGCGATCCTGCTCGCTGTGATCACATTGAGCGGGACCGCCGTCGATGTTCGTCGCGGCCTGTTGTGGGGACTGGCGGGATTTGCCTGCTTTGCGCTCGCTCCCGCGCTGGGTTTGCCGCCAAAGCCGCCCGGAGCCGCGGTCGGCGATCTGCATATGCGCCAGGTCTGGTGGGGCGGTACCGTGCTCGCCACTGCCTGCGGCCTGTGGCTGATCTTCGGGCCCGCCGCCAACAGGTGGTCGCGGATCGTGGGGGTGGTTGTGCTGGGCTTTCCCCATGTTCTGGGTGTTCCACCACCAGAGGGGGCCGATCTGGTTCCTGCCACGTTGATGCGGGATTTCGCCATCCTCTCGATCGGCACCAACCTCTTGTTCTGGCTCGTGCTCGGTGGCGCATGCGGATGGCTCTTGGATCGTGGATGGGGTCGCGCGAACGGAGCCACACGCCCCAACCAGGCGTGAGACTGAGGTTCGGAGCAAGGATTGTCGCAGCGGCATCGGTGCCAGTCGGGTCATAGTCCCGCCGGCACGGTCAGGCGTGAGTGGTGAACCTCACTCGCTGCGAAGATCGGCCTCGAACCGATCGCGCCAGCGCTCAAGGCTGTTCTCCCGCATCACAGCCATCATCGCGCGATGGCGTTCCTGGCGTTCCTCCACCCGCATTGACAGGGCGCGGACCATCGCGCGGGCCATGCCGGCTTCGTCATAGGGATTGACCAGCAAGGCCGCGTCCAACTCCCGCGCCGCGCCGGCGAATTCCGACAGGATCAGCACGCCGGGTTCTTCCGGGTCCTGGGCGGCGACATATTCCTTCGCCACCAGGTTCATGCCGTCGCGCAGCGGCGTCACTAGGCAGGCCTGCGCCTCGGCATACAGAGGCATCAGCACGTTGCGTGGGAAACTCCGGTTCAGATAGCGCAGGGGCACCCAATCCACCTCGGCGAAGCGGCCGTTGACCCGCCCGGCCTCGCCTTCCAGTTCGCGACGGATTTCCTGGTAGGTTTCGATATCGGATCGCGACGGCGGAGCGATCTGCATGAAGGTCACCAGCCCATGCTGATCCTTGTTCTCGGCCAGGAAACGTTCGAACGCGGCGAAGCGCTGACGCAACCCCTTGGAGTAATCCAGCCGGTCCACGCTCAGGATCAGGCGTTCCATCAGGTTGGCGCGCATGCGCGTGGCAAAGCGGCGGTTGACCGGGGTTTCCGCCTGGGCGCGCACCTCATCGACATGCACGCCAATCGGGTAGACGCCGGTGCGCACAACGCGGTCGAACACCGCGAGTGAGCCATTGCGCATCCCGCCGGCTTCCAAGGCGGTGCCGCCGGCATGGCGCAGCACGTAGTCGATGAAGGCGGCGCGGTCGATCTCGGTCTGGAAGCCCAGCAGATCGTACTGGCACATGGCGCGGATCAATTCCTCATGCGCCGGGATGGTCATGAAAACGCCGGGCGCGGGGAACGGGGTGTGCAGGAACAGGCCGATCCGGTTGGTCACCCCGCGCGCGCGCAACGATTCCGCCAGGCACAGCAGATGGTAGTCATGCGCCCAGATCAGGTCGGTGGGTCGCAGCAGGGATGCCAGCCCGTCGGCGAACAACTCGTTGACCCGGCGATATCCGGCAAATTCCGGCCATTCGAAGCGCCCCAGCCCGATCTGGTAATGTAGGACCGGCCAGAGCGTGCCGTTCGCAAAACCGCGATAGAATTCATCGTAGTCACGACGCGACAGGTCGATGGTGAACAGGGTGATCGGCCCGACCGTGCGTTCCGGGCGCGGCACTGGCTGATCGACGACATCGCCGCTCCAGCCGAACCAAAGCCCACCTTTTTGTTTCAACGCATCGAGCACCCCGGCGGCCAGGCCCCCGGCGGTGGCCTCACCCTCCTGGATCGGGGCTACGCGGTTGGAAACGACAACAAGGCGGGACAACTCGGAACTCTCCCCTTCGTTTCGCGGGGAGAGACCGCTCCCGGGCGTTGACCGGGGGCCGAGCGGGGAAAGGGTTTCCCGTGGCTGGACTGATGACCCCGCCCTGTGCCGAACCGCGGACGGGACGGCACAGAGGGGCTGATCTTACGCGGCGCTGGCCACTGGGTCCATGCGCTGCTTGCGCAACAGGTCACGATAGGGGCCTGGACGGGCGGCGAGCTCATCGGGGGCGCCATCGTCGACGATCCGGCCGTGATCCATGACGATGATCCGGTCGAAGCGTTGCAGGGTGGAAAGCCGATGGGCGATGGCGATCACGGTCCGCCCGGTCATGAGTTTGTCCAGCGCCGCCTGGATCGCGTGTTCGGACTCGCTGTCGAGCGCGCTGGTCGCCTCATCCAGCAGCAGGATCGGCGCGTCCTTCAGTAGCGCGCGGGCGATGGCCAGGCGCTGGCGCTGCCCGCCGGACAGTTTCACGCCGCGATCGCCGACCATCGTGTTGAAGCCCTCCGGCATGGCTTCGATGAAGTCTCGGCAATGCGCCATGTCGGCGGCGGCGAGCACCTCGGCTTCCGTCGCTTCGGGGCGGGCATAGCGGATGTTTTCCATGACGCTGCGGTGGAACAGGGAGATATCCTGCGGCACGATCGCCATGATGTGGCGCAGACTTTCCTGCGTCACGTCGCGGATGTCCTGTCCGTCGATCATGATACGTCCGGCGGATACGTCGTAGTAACGCTGCAACAGCGCCAGCACGGTGGACTTGCCGGCCCCGGAGAAGCCCACCAGCCCGACACGCTGTCCTGGCGCGATGGTCAACTCGAAATCGCGTAGCACGGCCGGGCGGCCGGGATAGGCAAACACCACCTTGTCGAACGCCACCTGTCCCGGACCCGGCAACAGCGGGCCAGCATCGGCACGGTCGGGCAGCTCGTGTGGGATCAGCAGCGCACCGATGGCTTCCTCCAGGCGCGCGACATGCTGGGTCAGGTCGACCAGCGCCACGGCCAGGTCGCGGGTGCCATGCAAGATGGTGAAGGCGAGCGAGGTGATCAGCACCAGATCGCCGACACTGGCCTGGCCGCGCTGCCAGAGCATGATCCCCCAACCGACAACGCCGGCAGTCAACAGTGCGGTCAGCACGGCGTGGATCAGCCGCAGATGCTCCAGATAGTACAGGCTGCGGCGCCGCGTGGCCATTTCCTGGCTGATCGTTTCGCCTATCCGGCGCTGTTCGCGGAACGTGGCGCCGAACGCTCGTACCACCCCGAAATTGGAGATGACGTCGACCAACTCCCCATCGACCGCGGCCGCCTTGGTGGCGAAGGCGCGGTGATGCCTGGTGCCGCGGCCGGCGAGCCAGAATATCAGGGTGCCCAGAGCCGCGGCGAAGGCCAGCAGGGAGAAGGCCAAAGTCAGGTTGACCGAACCAATGAAGAGGATCGCGAAACTGACCGCCACGATGGGCGGCAACACGTTCCAGGCCCCGGTGTTCTCGATCGCAAAGGCCGCATTCGATGTCGCGGTGATCCGGCTCGACAATGAGCCCGGTAAACGTTCGGCGAAGAAGCTGGGCGAGTGACCGCTCAGATGCGCGAACAGGTCACGGCGGATGTCGCCGGTGACGGCGACGAAGGTGCGGTGGGCGGCGTATCCGCCGACTCGCCACAGCATGTTGTCCGCGGCAACCAGGCCGCACAGCAACAGGAACGCTCCCCAAACCAACGGTCCGCCGGCATCCTGGCCGCTGGAGACGACGTCGATCAGGTTCTTCATGCCGTATTGGGTGGAGACGCTGCACGCGACGGCCAACAGGACGGACGTCAATACGGTCAGATGGCCGATCGGGTGGGCGCGCATGTAATGGAAGAGGTAGACGATCGGGCGTCCGCGCAAGCCGCTCAGGATGTCGGTTGCGGAAGCGGCGGTTGATCGTGCGCGCTCCGGTTGCGGCCGGATGCGAGGGAAGAGTTCAATCGTCGCCATATGGCGGGCTCCTGACCCAGGTGAGACAGCGGACCCGGCCCGCCTGCCACGATACCGGCACGGTGAGATTGGTCGCCCCAGATATATGCAGCCCAATAACGGCAGCACGATGGCGTGGGGGCGCCGAGTTTTCGCCACATTCAGAAACTATAACCGATCATCGATAAGCGCTTCCGGGATACGACGTCAAACGAAAGACAAGAGGCGCGTACTACTTCTCAACCCATAGTAACGTCGGGGCTGGCCCTCCATGCGTATTGCTCAGATTTCGCCGTTGTTTGAAGCCGTGCCGCCCAAGCTGTATGGCGGGACAGAGCGCGTCGTGTATTCGCTGACCGAGGAACTGGTCGCGATGGGTCACGACGTGACCCTGTTCGCCAGTGGCGATTCGATCACCTCGGCCAAACTCGCGCCGATGCGCGAGCAGGCTCTTCGCCTTGATCCGTCGGTGAAGGATTGGGTCGCGACCTATTATCGTATGATCGAGCTGATCTACCGGCGCAAGGATGAGTTCGATGTGTTGCATTTCCACATCGACTATTTCCCGCTGTCGCTGTTCGGTCGGCAGAACGTGCCCTTCCTGACCACCTTGCACGGGCGGCTGGACGTGCAGGAATTTATCGATGTGTTCGGCACATTCCCCGATGCGCCGTTCGTGTCGATCTCCAACAACCAACGCCTGCCGATCCCGCAATTGAACTGGGTGCGCACGGTGCTGCACGGCATGCCGGCCCACCTGCTGACGCCGCAGCCGGTGAAGCAGGAATACGCCGCGTTCCTGGGTCGTATCTCTCCGGAAAAGGGTGTCGACCGCGCGATCCGCATCGCCGGGCGGGCCGGGCTGAAGCTGAAGATCGCCGCCAAGGTCGATAACGCCGACAAGGCATACTACGACAATGAGATCAAGCCGCTGATCCAGAACAATCCGAACGTCGAGTTCGTGGGCGAGATCAATGACTCGCAGAAGCCCGACTTCCTGTCGGGGGCCCAGATGCTGCTGTTCCCGATCGACTGGCCGGAGCCGTTCGGCCTTGTCATGATCGAGGCGATGGCCTGTGGGACGCCGATCATCGCGTTCAACTGCGGCTCGGTGCCCGAGGTGATCGACGACGGTGTCACCGGTTTCATCGTCCGCGACGTGGACGAAGCGGTGGCGGCGGTCAACCGGGTCCATACTTTGGACCGCGCCAAGGTTCGCGCCATGTTTGACCGGCGCTTCACCGCGCGCCGGATGGCGGAGGACTATGTGGACGTTTACGAGACGCTGGCCCAGCCGAACCGGCGGCTGCGCGCGGTCGGGAACTGAGGGGGGGGGGACTGGGGCCTGGTTGGCGGGGCTCCGCCCCGAGACCCCGCCAGGGGCTTTGCCCCTGGACCCCACCAAAGGCGACGGCCTTTGGAATGCGATTCTTTTGTTGCCTTGAGGGATGGGGCGCTACACGGACGGTGAGAGGTCCGTGTAGGGCCCCATCCCTCAAGGCAACAATGTTCCGGTTCCAAGGCCCGTGGGCCTTGGCGGGGATCCAACGGGCGGAGCCCCTTGGTCGGGGTCCGGGGCGGAAGCCCCGCCAACCAGGCCCCAGTCCCTTCCCCACCGTCCACAGCAAACTGTGTCGTCGAACGCGGTTTCGGGCATACTTGGCGCGATGGCGGACATACCGCCCGACCCGAGGAAAGCATCCAACCCGCATGGACTCCACGTGCAGCCGTCTGGGACTTAACGGCCTCAACTTCTTCCTCGCCGCGATTCAGACGGGGTTCGGGCCTTTCGTCGCGGTTTGGCTGACCCGTCAGCACTGGCAGGAGACCGAGATCGGCCTGGCGCTGAGCGTCGGCACAGGTGTCGCCCTGCTGGCACAACTCCCCGCGGGCATCCTGGTCGATTCCTGGCCGCGCACCCGTGCCATCGCGACAGCGGCGCTCTTGCTCCTTGGCGGTTCCGCGGTGATGTTCGCGATGCCGGCCAGCTTGCCCTCGATCTGGACCGCCCAGATCATGCACGCCGTGGCCAGCGCGGTGATGATCCCGGCGATCGCCGCCATGACGCTCGCCTCGTGCGGCCACGCCGCGTTCAGCCAGAGGCTCGGGGTCAACGCCCGCTATGCCTCCATCGGGAATGCGGTCGCCGGCGGTATGCTCGGTGTCGTTGCCTATTATTTCAACGAGGCAACCGTCTTTTGGACCACGGCCCTGTTGGTTCTGCCGGCACTCGCCATGGTCTATCTGCTGCGCCTGGGAGACCAGGGCCGCCCTCCGCGCATTCCCGACGAATCTTCCGATGCCGGTGGGAAGGATGTCCCGCCGTGGCGCATTTTCAGGGAACCGGCCCTGCACGCCTTTGCCCTGTGCGCGTTGCTGTTCCATCTGGCGAACGCGGCCATGCTGCCGTTGGCACTCAATGGGTTGGCACTGCGTACGACCGAGACCGATTTCGCGGTCTCGGCCAGCATCGTGCTGCCGCAGGCAATCGTGGCGGTTTTTGCGCCATGGGCGGGTGCGCTGGCGCAGCGCATCGGACGCCGGCCGCTGCTGCTGGTGGGGTTCGCGGCGCTGCCGCTGCGGGCGATGCTGTTTTCGACCGCGCCGGATGCCACGCTCCTGGTGCTGTATCAGTCCTTGGATGGCGTCAGCGCGACCGTGTTCGGACTGATGATGCCTTTGATCGCCGCCGATCTCACCCGCCGTACCGGGCATTTGAACCTCGCGATCGGCTCGATTGGCCTGGCGGCGGGGCTGGGCGCGACATTCAGCACGACGGTTGCAGGTCTGGTGTCGGATTACGCCGGTCCGGAATGCGCGTTTTTCGGCCTGGCGGCGGCGGGAGTCGCGGCCCTGGTGCTGGTGTTCGTGGCGATGCCGGAAACCCGACCGGGGGCCCAGCGGGGACCGTCGATGCCGGCGGTGGCCATCTGATCGCGATCGCGGCTTGTGTGACCGGGTGCGCGGGCCGGCTTTCGAGCAGCGCCGACCCTACCAGGACTTGCGAAAAGCGCCGACCGGAGGCCCTATGGCATCAACCGTGACAGGAGAAGACGACGATGGATGAAGCGGAAGCCAAACACCTTTTCGAGCCGACGGGCGATTTCCAATGCCTGCATGAATTCCTGCCGGCCGCGCGCGCCAAGCTCTCCGACCATATCTGGGGCTACCTGGTCGGCGCCACCGAAACCGAGACGACGTTGCGGCGCAACCGCATGGCGCTCGATTCCATCGCGCTGCGCCCGCGGGTGTGCGTCGATGTCTCGCGCATCGACACCAGCACGACCTTGTTTGGCCGCAAGCTGCGCCTGCCGATGTTCCTGGCGCCGGTCGGCTCCTTGGAATCATTCGATCCGGGCGGAGCGGCGACCGCCGGCCGCGCCGCCTCGGCCTTCGGGATCCCGATCATGGCAAGCTCGGTGACGCATCCGGGCCTGGAAGCGGTGGCGGCAGCGGCGAGCGGCCCGAAAATCTTCCAGCTTTATGTGCGCGGCGACAATGCCTGGATCGACGACGTGGTGAAGCGCGCGGTCGATCACGGCTTCGACGCTTTCGCGATCACCGTCGATACGGCGGCCTATTCGCGACGGGAACGCGACATCACCGGGCGCTTCGTGAAGCCATGGCGCGCCACCGCGACGGGACAGTCCTGGCAGGCCGGGTTAACCTGGGACAATGTCAAGCATTTCAAGGACAAGCACTCAATCCCGCTGATCCTGAAAGGCATCGCCACCGGGGAGGATGCCGCGCTTTGCTGCGAGCATGGTGTCGACGGCGTCTATGTCTCCAACCACGGTGGGCGGCAGTTGGATCACGGCCGTGGGTCCATGGATGTGCTGCCGGAGGTGATGGCCGCGGTGCGCGGACGCGCCAAGGTGTTGATCGACGGCAGTTTCTGCCGTGGCACGGATATCGTGAAGGCGATTGCGCTGGGGGCCGACGCGATCGGCATGGGGCGGATGTATTGCTACGCCCTGGCGGCAGATGGCGATGCCGGCGTGCACAAGATGCTGGAACTGCTGGAGCATGAGATGGGTGTCGCGATGGCGCTGGCTGGTGCCCGCAGCCTGGCCGAACTGAACCCATCCTTCGTGCATCGCGGGGCGCCGACGGTGTCGTTGCCGCACGCCCATAGCGCGCTGCCGCTGCTGTTCCCGACTCCGGAGTTTCAGGGGTAGGAAACGGCGGTTCGTTGCATCCAACGAACAAGGAAAGCGTCGGTCGGGTCGCTGACCGACGCATGACCCGGGTGGGCATCCGGATCAGCCAGCTGGGTCTGATATCTGACCGCACGGGTTGCCGCTGACATCGGTGTCTTTGCTCGGCCCTGCCGCGTGTTCGGTCGGTTGAATCCTGTGATGGCTCATCGCGGCGGTACACCGCACAACGATCATGGAGGTGCCGGTGTACCCCGGGCCGCAATCGCGTCTCGGATGGCATCCAAGTACTCATCCAGCGTCGTGCTCAGACGTTCAAGCAGCAGGCGATCGAAGGCCGCCTCTCCGCCGCCGTCCTGCGGTCTCTGCAACGCCTGCAAGTAGGCCACTCTGTCTGCTGGCCGCACCGAGACCGGCGGGTAGCCGCCCCGGATGAGGATCAGATTCATCAGCAGGCGTGCCGTCCGACCGTTGCCGTCGTTGAATGGGTGTATGTCCACCAACCGCCGATGCGCGGTAAAGGCGGTCTCCGGCGCGTTAACCGCGCCATGCAACCAAGCGGCGAAATCGCCCATCAACGCCGGTATTTCCGCGGGAGACGGGAACGTGTGACGTCCGGAATCGGTCAGCACGTAACGCCCCTGGTCGGCATACCGTCCCGCGATTTCTGGATCGGATCGCAGCATCACGAGGCGATGCAGGTTCCGAATGTCAGTCTCGGTCAGCGTCTCAGGCCGGCGCGCACGCTCTCGCACGTAGCGGATTGCGTCATGGTGGTCGATGGCTTCCAGGTGATCGCGCAAAGGTTTACCGGCAACGGTCATGCCCTGCTCTATCACGATCGTGGTTTCGGCCGCGGTGAGCGTGTTCCCTTCAATCGCGTTCGAGGTGTAAGTCAGTTCGAGGTCGTGCGAGTGTTCGAGGTTGGAAAGCGCGTGCGGTTTGAGGCGACGCATCCGGTCGAGTTCAGCCTTCTTGATTGCGATCTCTTGCAGAAGACTTTCCATACCCGGCACGTGAATATTCTCACCCTGTAGTGCACATCATGTAAGTGCATGAAAGTCCAATGATGTCAGGGGTAGGACTGTCGCGCCCGCTACAGGTTACCAGGTCCTATCGGCACGTGTCCGTCCCTCCCGCTCAAAACTGCTTCAACAGCCGGTCGATATAATCCAGTTCCTGCCGCGGCCGCTGCTGGTCCGCCCCACGGCGGCGCAGTTCCTCCTGGATCGCCTGGGTGCGCTGACGTTCGCGCTCCTCGGGGACGACCACGTCGCCATCGTTGCTGGCGGTGCCCTGGTTGTAGCGACCGAGCGGGTCGCGTCCTTCGGGGTTGGCGCGTCTGGGGTTGCCGGGGAGGGGGCCGGCGCTGCGTCCCTCACCGCGGCCGTCCTGCATCATCGCTCCCATCTGGTTCTGGCCACTGCCCTCGCCTTGCTCGCCCTCCTCGTTGCCCTGGCCTGGGCCGAACTGGCGCGCCATCGCCTGGCCCATTTCGCGGGCGCCTTTCTGGAGTGCCTCGATCGCCTGCTGCTGTGCTTCTCCGGCGGCCTTGTCCTGCCCTTGGCCCAACCGCGTCGCGGAGTCCCGCATCGCCCGATCGGCTTCCGTCAGGCCCGGTGGGACTTCGCCGGTCAGGTCGCCGAATTGCTGCATCAACTCGCCCAGGGCACGCCGCAACGCCTGCTGCACGCGGCGATCAGCCTCTCTCTGCGCGTTGGCATCCCCCGAAGCGGCGGGGGGCTGAACGCCACGCGGCCGAGCGTTCTGTTCGGCACGTCCCTCGGTCTGATCGAGCACGCCCCCCTGGCGGCCGATCATATCCTGCACGGCGCCCATCTGCTGGCGGCCACGCTGGCGGCGTTGGTTGCTGCTCTGCTGGTTTTGCTCTTGTCCCGGGTTGGCGCGGGCGTTGCGCATCTGGTCCAGCAACTGTTCCAGTTCCTCAACCCGGCGCTGCGCCTCATCCATGCGCCCTTCCCGGGCGGCTTCGCGCGCGCGTTCGGCCAGCCGGTCGAGGTCATGGTTGGTCAGCGCATGCGTGTCGGGATCGAACGGCGTGACGGTCTGGTTGCGACGGGCCTCCTCCAACATGGCCTGCATGTGGCGGTTGATCGCCTCCTGCAACTCCTTCAGGCGTTCTTCCAACGCGTGTCGATTGGCGTCGGTCGGGTCCTTGGTGGCGCGATCCAGTGCGTCGCGGGCGGCCTGGCGCGCCATTTCCAAGGCGCGGGCGGTCTGCTCGGTCTGGCCTTCTTCCATGTGCAGCGCCAGCAGCCACATGCGCTCCTGCACGTCCGGAATGGCCTGCACGCCCTTCTGACGCACGAGAAGATAGTAGAGCGCGCTCAGGTTGAGGTAGCCGCCTGGGTCGTTGGCGAAAAAATCGCGCTGCAGCATCAGGATGTCGAGACCGGCCAGGGCTTCCGAACGGTCGTCGGGGTGCAGGCTGAGGCCCTTGCGCATCTCGATCAGGGCACGGGCGATCGGGTGTTGGAAGCTGCGTTCGGGCAAGGCAAAGACCAGTTCCTCGCTGGTGCCAGTCTGACCGGCGGCGTCGCGCCCGGTCAACAGGCCGCGGACCGGCAGGCCCGCCCAGGGATGCGCGGTCAGGTCCTGCTGGTTGGTGCCGCTGGCGGTTTTCGGCGTGCCACCGGGCAGCGGGATGGTGACGGTCAGCGGTTCAGCGTCCGGACGGGCGTCCAGTCGCATCTCGGCTTTCAGGGACGCGACACCGTAATCGTCAGTGACCCGCCAAGGCAGTCGGAGCTGCTGACCCGTCGGCGCCGCACCGGGTTTGTCGGCCCAGGCCACAACTGGCGCCTGGTCGGCCACGATGGTGATTTCCCAGGCGGCCAGGTCCCGGCCCTCGCGACGGATCGACAGCCGCCCGCCATCGGTCAGGGTGCGTTCGGCCTGGAAGCTGGTCTGATCCAACGCCTGGAACGGTTGCGCGCGGCCGGACAGCAGCAATTGCGGCGTCGACGTTCCGCCCGTCACATTGGCGGTGACCTGCGAACCGGCAGGGGCGGTCGCGGTGGCGATGTCGGGCTTCAGGAAGATCGGCGCGAGGCGGGTATAGGCGGGCGGGGTGATCCAGGCCTGCAACTCGGCCGGCTGCGGCGCCGCCGCACGCGGCATGGTGGGTTCCAGGGCCACGGCGACCCGGGTCGTCGCATCTCGGCCGGCGATCGCGAAGGCCGCGACCAGCGCGACGACCAGCGCACCCCGCAACGCGATGCGATCCCGGCGCGCCAGGCCGGGATGTGGTGTTCCCACGCGCAAGCCGCGGATCTGGCGCGCGGTGCGGACCAGATGCGCTTGCCACAGGGCCAGCCCGACCGGATCGGTCTGGCTGGGCCGATCGGTCAGCACCGATAGCGGCCGATGGGTCAGGCCCGAGGCCAGTTCCAGCCGCCGGTCCGCTGCCGCGACATCCGGAACGTGCAGGCCTCGCAATCCGCGGATCAGCAGCCCCAGAATCGCCAGCCCGGTCACCACCAGCAGCGCGATATGCCATTCCACTGGCAGACGCGCCGGCAGGTCGAGCAGGGCCGCGACCAGGAACAGCCCGGCGACGCCGAGGGGCGGCCACAAGGCCGGCCAGACGGCCTCGAACACGATCGCCGCGCGGGCCAGGCTACGACGGGCGGCGAGACGGCGCAGCGGGGTGGCTGGGTCCGTCATGGCGCGGTGGCCGTGCGGATGGGAACACGCTCCTGCGTCCAGAGCGACTCATGCGGCGCGCGGTCACGGATCACGGACCAGCGTTCCTCGTCCACCAGCACCTCAGCGGCGCTGGGGCGCGCATTGTAGGGCGAACTCATGACCCGACCATACGCCCCCGCGTCGAGAATTGCCACGCGCGCGTGCGGGGCCAGCGGTGGCAACAGACGGTTGCGGGCGAACGTGTCGCCGCTCTCGCAGATCGGCCCGACCACGTCGGCGGGGCTGAGCGGCCCGACGGCATCGACCGCGGAGACCGGCACGATGCCGTGCCAGGCGTCATACATCGCCGGGCGGATCAGGTCGTTCATCGCGCCGTCCAGCACCACGAAGCGGGTGCCGGCGGACTGTTTCACCAGGATGACCGACGTCAGCAGCACGCCGGCCGGCCCGACCAGCCAGCGTCCGGGCTCCAGCGCTAGGCGCACATCGAGGTTGTGGAAGGCGGATTTGATCGCTCCGGCCAGACCGGCGGGGCTCGGGGCCGGTTCGTTGCGATAGGGGATCCCCAGACCGCCGCCACAATCGACGCTTTCCACGCGCAGTCCCTGGTCTCGCAGCCCACGCACCAAGTCGGCGATGCGACCATAGGCGGCGCGATAAGGGGCGAGATCAAGAATCTGGCTGCCGATATGCGTGGCAAGCCCGACGGGCTGGATCCCCGGCAGGCTGACGGCCCGGGCATAAAGCGAGGCCGCGTCGGCAAACGAAATGCCGAATTTGTCCCGGGCGCGCCCCGTGGAGATCTTCTCGTGGGTGCCCGCATCGACGTCCGGGTTCACCCGCAACGCCACGCGCGCGATGCGCCCCATGGAGGCGGCGAGGGCGGAAAGCATCTCCAACTCCTCGGCGCTTTCGACGTTGATCTGGCCGATATCCTCGGCCAGTGCGAGGCGAAGTTCCCGCTCCGCCTTGCCCACCCCGGAAAACACGATGCGGCTGGCGGGGATGCCGGCTCGGCGGGCTTTCAGCAGTTCCCCCTCGCTGACGATGTCGGCCCCGGCACCCTCCTGGCCCAGCAGCGACAGGATCGCCAGGTGGTCGTTGGCCTTGACGGCATAATGCGGGTGGGCATCGAGGCCGGCATCGCTCAGCGCCTGGACCAATGACCGGTAGCGCCGGCGGATGGTGGCGGCGGAATAGACCCAGGTGGGCGTGCCGACGGCATCGGCGATGCCGTTCAGCGGAACGCCGTCCAGCAACAGCCCGTCCATCGCATGCATACCCAATTGCGGGCGCGCGGCGATGAGTTCAGCGGGCGTCGGATCGGGCGTGGTGTCGTCGGAGGAAGAGATCGAGGCCATCCGGCCAGCCTAGCAACCAAACCCCCATCCTGGCCACGTCAATCCCAACCGTTCGGCGATTTCCCACGCAAGACCACGTCCATTCCCGACGGCAGACGCAGAGCGCAGTGCCGCTTTCTGTCGGAGCGCATGACTCCCGGCCTGGTGCGGGTCCGCTCTGCCCGATCATGCAGTTATTGAACGAGCGCAGGATTCCCGATCTGGTACGGTTCCGCTCAGCCCGATCATGCTCTAAACCCATGCCCAACGCGACAACAGGAGGGAACCCCATGCGCGGCGTGGTCTTCACCGGCGACCGAGATCTGGAAATCATGACCTTCCCCGACCCAACGCCCGGCCCGGGCGAGGTTGTCGTGGAGATGAAAGCCTCCGGCATGTGTGGGTCCGACCTGCACCAGTATCGCCGGCCAAAGAACCAGGAGCGAAACGCGACCGGGCTGCCGCCGAACCCGAACCCGACCATCGCCGGTCATGAGCCCTGCGGCGTAATCGCGGCGGTCGGACCCGGCGTGTCGCCATCCGAGGCCAAGATCGGCCAGCGCGTCATGGTGCACCACTACCAGGGCTGCACCCAGTGCGGGCATTGCCGGTCCGGCTGGCAGCAACTCTGCCAGGAAGTGCCGGTGAAGGTGTATGGCTCCAACTCGCATGGCGGGCACGCGAAGTACCTGCTGGTCCCGGCCAACACGATGGTGCCGCTGCCGGATGAGCTGTCGTTCTCGGCCGGGGCGGCGATCGCCTGCGGGTCGGGCACCGCCTATGGCGCGCTGCGGCGGATGAACATCTCGGGCCGCGATACCATCGCCATCTTCGGCCAGGGGCCGGTCGGGCTGGCCGGCACGCAGTTCGCCAAGGCGATGGGTGCGCGGGTGATCGCGTTGGACATCAATCCGAAGCGACTGGAACGCGCCAAGGAATTCGGCGCCGATGAGGTGGTGAACCCCGGCTCCAACGACCCGGTTCAGGCGATCAAGGAGCTGACCGGCGGGCGTTATGCCGATCTGACCCTGGACACGTCGTCGAACTCGGAAGCGCGGCTGAACGCGATCAAGTCGACCAAGGTGTGGGGCACGATGTGCTTCGTGGGCGAGGGCGGCGACGTGAAGATCGATGTCAGCCCGCATCTGCTGCGACGGCAACTGACCTTGGTGGCGTCGTGGACGTTCTCCAACATCATCCAGGCGGAATGCGCGCGGTTCTGCGTCGAACGGAAGATCGACGTGGACAAGCTGTTCACGCATCGCTGGACGTTGGATCAGGCCGAGGAGGCCTACAAGCTGTTCGATCAGCAATCCGACGGGAAGGGCGTGTTCCTGATTTGAGGAAAGAGTCTGCCCGGAGGGCGGTCGCTACCCTCTACCAGGACCTTGGCCAATGCGGGTTGATCGTCGGCAGTTCCGGCAATGTCAGTCTGCGCGCCCGCGATGGGATGGTGGTGACTCCGTCCGGCGGTTCGCCTGACGCGGTGACACATCGGGATATGGTCCCGATGGCGCTGGATGGTATGGTGTCGGGAGACGGCACACCTTCCAGTGAGTGGCCGATGCATGCGGCGATCTACCAGGCCTATCCGGCTGCCGGCTGCATCGTGCACACGCATGCGGATGCTTCCACGGCGCTGGCCTGCCTGAACCAGGACCTGCCGGCTTTTCACTACATGGTTCTGGATTTCGGCGGCCCGGTCCGCTGTGCGCCTTACGTCACGTTTGGCACGCCAGCGCTGGCGGAACTCGCGGTGGCGGCGTTGGAGGAGCGGTCGGGCTGCCTGCTGGCCAATCACGGGATGATCGTGTTCGCGGCCGGTCCGAAGGCGGCGCTGTCTCGGGCGGTCCTGCTGGAGACGCTGTGCCGGCAGTATCTGATGGCGAAAGCGGCCGGGGAGCCTCGGTTGCTGAATGAAGCCGAACTGGCGGCGGCCAGGGAACGGTTTCGGACTTATGGACCTCGGCCAAAGGTTTCAGTTTAGTTCGCGACCTACCGTCGACCCAAGGCTCGGCAATTCTCCACCACGACGACACGACGGGCACGAAGAAGGGCCTGGCGGACCAGCGCCGCCGGTGAACGCCGTCGGGACGAGGGCGAAAGCCAAGCTCCCAACAGATCACGCCATAAGAGCCGAGCGAAAGACACCCTGGCGGGGAGCATACCGTCCACCGGGCAATTTTTGCCCGATCTCGGGAACCTGCAAGAGCGCCTAACGGTTCATTCTGTTGGAATGTTCTTGCGTTACCAGATTCGGCACATCCAGTCCGACCCTGAGCGACGGGTTGCCGAGCGGTAGGGACGATGATCGGGAAAATTGATACCACTCACATACGGGAGGGATCGCAGATGGTCGATCGCCAGGATGGACGGATCGAAGGGTTCGCCATCGTCTCCGAAGACGGGATGCTGGCTGACGCCGCGCGGGTCATGCCCGCTTCGCTCAAGTTCGACGTCGATCAGAAGTTCTTCGAGGACGGGTTGAACAGGGCCGACGTGGTCGTGCATGGCCGCAACTCTCAGGAGCAACAGCCCGGGTCACGATCGCGCCGCCGGTTGATCGTTACGCGGAGCGTTGCCTCCGTCCAGCGACATCAGTCAAATGTGAACGCCCTGTTGTGGAACCCTGTCGGGGCATCCCTGGAAGAGGCTCTGACCGCCATCGGTATGCCCGACGCAGATGTCGGCGTCATTGGCGGACCGGAGGTATTCGCCCTCTTCCTCGACCGATACGATGTCTTCCACCTGTCCCGCGCCGCGGGTGTGCGCCTTCCAGGCGGGCGCCCGGTGTTCCCGGACGTTCCCGCCCGAACGCCAGAGGACGTTCTGGCGCGGCACGGCCTTGTTCCCCACCCGGTGGATATTCCTGAGTCCGCGAAGGGGCTGTCGATCGTCAGTTGGCGGCGATGACGCTTTGCAACGGATAGGCGATGCCACGGCGCGCCACGGGCCATCCAGGCCCCAGATGGAGCGTGGCTGGAGAGCCCGATAATGGCTCCGATCGGCTCATCTGACCGGCACCCAGGCAAGTCGCGTGTCTGTGTCCTACCCGGCCCAATCGTGCAGGAACGCCTCCAGCACCCCGAGAAATCCCGCGGGATTGTCGGCATGCAGCCAATGGCCGGCGTTCTTCACCGTCACAAAGCGCGCCGTTGGAAACAGCGCGCGGATGGCGCCCCGGTGCTCCGCGCGGATGAAATCTGACCGAGCCCCCGCGATAAACAGGGTCGGCCCCGGATAGGGGGGAGCGGAGGGTGCCTGCCAGCCCTCCAGGTCCGGCAGGGCCGCGGTGATCTCCTCCAGCCCAATCCGCCAGGACGGAGACGGGCCGACGTTCAGGTTCCCCAGCAGAAATGCGCGCAAGGCGGCGTCGGGGATCGCCCCGGCCAGGGCCGCGTCCGCCGCCGCTCGGGTCAGTGATGCGGAGAGGCGGATTGCCCGCAGAGCCGCCGCGATCGGGTGGTTGCGCGCTGGATAGGCGACAGGCGCGATGTCCGCGACCGCCAGTCTTGCCACGGCATCGGGGCGCAGCAACGCCACCTGCATCGCGGTCTTGCCACCCATCGAATGCCCGATGACCGCGGCGGGCAAGGCGTGCATCGCCTCCATCGTCTCGATCACGTCGGTCGCCATGGTGGCGTAGCGCATGTCGGGCGCGTGCGGACTGGCGCCGTGGTTGCGCAGGTCCAGCGAGAGCACGCGGAACCGCTGGGCCAGGGCTCGCTGCACCACCCCCAGGTTCCGGGCCATGCCGAACAACCCGTGCAGCAGGATGACAGGCGGGCCGCTGCCGGCTTCGATGGCGTTCAGGATCATCCCGCGGGCAACCCCAGCTTGTCCGCATTGGCGGTACAGCGGATCGTGGAGGCCCTGGGGGGCATCTGGGTGGTCGTCATCGCACCTGTCTCCCGGGCCAGGCGGCGCAGACTACACCGATCATGATCAGGCCCGCGCCCAGCAGAAGATCGGCGGTGAAGGGTTCGTCAAGGAACAGATTGGACAGCATCAGACTCAGCGCCGGTGCCGCCAGGAATCCGACCGAGGACACCAAGGCGGGCAGGCGGGAAGTCGCCTCCATGACACCCCAGGTGCCGACGGGTCCGGCGATGAAGCCGATGAATCCCAGGGCGAACCAGGAGATCGGCCGCGACCCGAAGCTGCCATCCGGCGCATGCACCCAGGCCAGCGGCACCAGCAGGGCCGATGCCACCAGAAAGCACCAGGGCAGCAGTTGCAGCATGCTCAGGGTCGGGGGCGCCAACCACGTGACCACGATTGCCAGGGACCAGGACAAGGCCGCGCCCAGCAGGAACGCATGGCCGACAGTGACCGGCAGCGATCCCCAGTCGATCGACCAGGGACTGGTCAGCACCGCAATCCCGGCCAACCCCAATCCCGCCGCGAGCCACCGCCGGGACGGGATGGCCTCATGCAGCACCAGCAGCGACAAGGGCACAATCCAGACCGTGGTGGTGTTGGCCAGGATCGCGGTGCGCCCGGCCGAGACCCACGCCACCGCCTCATGCGCCAACGCGAAATAGCCGGCGACCTGCAAGGCGCCGACCGCCAGGATCGCCGGCACGTCGGCGCGACCCGGCCAGCGGAAGCGTCCCATCGCCCCCAACAACAACCCCGTTCCCACACAAGACAACCCCGCTCGGCCGACCGCGAACCAGCTTGGCGTGGTGCCCGCGGCGATGGCCTGCTTGGTCAACGGCCAGGCGCCGGCAAAGACCAGGGTGGAAATCGCCAGGGCCAGCAGTCCGGCGCCGTGCTGGCTGAGCCGCGGCCGGGTAGCGGCCCGACGGCCGGTGGACGGCCCGCCATCACGGGCGGCGCGATCGGTGGGGTCGCCGGATCGCGGAGATGCGTCGGTCGATGCCCCTGCCGATACCCCTGCCGATGCCCCAAGTGATGCCCCTGCCGGCGATCCCGCACGCGCCGGCCGGGATGGGAGCGTGTTCAGATCACGCCGCGACCGTCGCGCGAGCTTTCGAGAAGGCCGGCATCACGGCCTCCGACACCCATTGGAACTGTTCCAGCATGACCGCCTCCGGGGTGGCCATCGGGGTGCTGAGGTTGATGTGCTCCATTCCGGGATAACGGGCTTCGATTTCCTTCAGGTAGGCTACCAGACCCTCTGGCGGGCCGGCATACCAGGCGCCGGTGGCCATGTAATGGTCGAGCGTCGGCACGCCGGCCGCGTCCCAGCCGCCGCGCCGGCCCACCGCCTCGACCTGCTCCGGGGTGGCGCCGGGCAGGAAGCCCAGGGGCGCGAACATCTTGGCGTGTTCCTCGTAGAGCGGGCGAAGATTCTTGATGGCCTTTTCCTTGGTGTCGGCGAGATGGAAGAAAATGCCCAGCATCAGGTTTTCACCCATTTTCAGGTCCTTGCCCGCTCGCTGGGCGGCGTCCCGATAGGCGGTCATCGGGCCGGCCTGCATGGTGGCGGCGCCGCCACCGACCGCGCCCTTGATGTTGTGCTTGATCATGAAGTCCATCGCCCGGGCGCTGGCGCTCACGATCGGCTGCCACGTCTCCACCGGCTGGTTCAGCGGCCGAGGCACCAGGGTCAGGTCCTTCAGGGTATAGCCGCGATAGGGGACCTCGGGCGGCAAGGTGTAGTGCTTGCCTTTGTGCGAAAAGCGCTCGTTGTGGAACGCCTTCATGATGATCTCGACCTGTTCCTCGAACAACTCGCGATTGGCGTTCTGGTCCAGCATCGGGGCGCCGAAGACTTCGACTTCTCGGGTGTGATAGCCGCGGCCGACGCCGAAGATGGTGCGGCCCTTGGTCAGGATGTCGGCCATGGCGAAGTCCTCGGCCATGCGCAGCGGGTGCCACATGGGGGCGATATTGAAGCCGCAGCCGATCTTTAGGTCCTTGGTCAGATGTGACAGGTGGACCGCCAGCATCATCAGGTTCGGGATGACCTCATAGCCTTCGAACTGGAAATGATGTTCGGCCATCCACAGCGAATCCCAACCGCCTTTGTCCATCACTTGGGCGATGCGTTCCGCCTTGCCGAACACGCCGGCGAGTTCCCGGTTGGTGAAACGGCGGTCATTGGCGGGGGTGGCGTTCTGGCCGTGATCCGGCAGGTCGATATGACCGGGATAGACGGTCGCGAATTTGGTGATCATGGGCGGGTTTCCTCACATGCGGTTGGACGGAACTTGGCGGCAATCGATCGTGATGGGAAGGGTCAGCCCAGGGGACGGTTCAGCGCAGCAGCGGCAGGACCACGTCGCGATAGAGCCGGATATGCGCCGGCTCCGGCCAGGCGAGCGCCGGGGCGGACGCGCGGTAGAGCGTCTCGGTTTCGACCCACGCCTCCCGGATGGTCTTGGTCGCGGCCAGTTTCATGAAAAAGACGCTGGGGTCGGAGCGGAACGTGTCCGGTGCCGCGTGCTCGATCGCGCCCAGGAGGATCAGCACCTCTTCCGGGATCAGCGGCGGGTGCGCGGGCGTGAACCAGGATGTGGGAACCAGGCTGCGACGGCAGAGGCGGCCGATCTGGTACAGCAGGCCGGCGACCCAATCGGTGTCGGGTCGTTGCGCGCGGGTGCGTTCGGCCAGGTAGCGCATGCGGTTCTGGAACCGCTTGACCAGCCGCGGCGTCATATTGCGCGCCAGCAGCAGCGGTTCGACGGCGTCCAGGGCGCGGGCAAACTCGGGCGAGTCCCGCACCACACTGTCCCGCCGGCGGGCGGCGGCGCCGATCAGCCAGAGCGCGGAGACCACCAGCAGCACCAGCACCGGCCCCCACCAGAGCCAGCGGCCCTCATGCGTCGCGGTCGATCCGGAGAGCGGGCGGATGAGCAGTTCGGTCGGCATCGGCTGGAACGGCCGAGTGGCGGAGGTGGTTGGGGGGGCGGGGTCGGAAGAGGGGCGGGTGGATTGTGTGGCGGTCGGGCGCGTCTCCATCGGCTTCGATGGTTCCACGGTCTGGGGCGGTGGGCCGGTCTGGATGAACTGCAACCCGCCCAGCAGCATCAACCCGGCGAGCACGGCCAGGAACATCACGCGTGCCACCTGCAAACCCATGCGAAGCGACGTCCGCAGGCCGGGCAGCCAGTCCGGTCCGTCCTCGACAGGAGCTTCCAGCGGTGGCTCCAGGTCGGTGCGATCCGCGCCCAGAAGACGGCGGAGACCGTCCTTTTCAAGGGAGGGGACGGCGACTTCGAGGTTGATCAGCTTTTCCAGATAGCGGCGGGCAAAGGCCTGTTGACGTTGCTTTGGGGCGGCTTCCACGCCCGCGGGCAGATCGAGTTCGTCGTCGGGCAGGCCGTCCACCAGTTTCTCGAACGCCTGCCCGACCGCGAACTCGACCTGCCTGCGGTCCATGCCCAGAACGATGATGCAGGAGCCGGCGTTGACGCAGAAGCTGATCGCTTCCAGCACCTTCGCCACGTCTTCCGGCTGGCAGCGGTCGAGATCGTCGATCAGCAGCACCAGACCGGGGGAGCCGCGTCCGCGCAGCAGACCCGCGACCTCGCCCAGGGCCACACCGAAATGGTAGCGGAAGCCCAACTGCCCCTCGAAATCTGCGAGGCTGGCGCGACGGGAGAGGGTGGCGAGCAGTTTGGACGCGGCGGGTAGGGGGGCGACTTTCGCGCGCACCCACAGTAGCAGCGCCACCGCCGCGCCGGCCCCTCCGAGACCGGCGATGGTGCGGGAGACGGTCGGGCCGAACAGGTCCAGCGCCTTGGCGAGCGGTTCCTTGACCTCGGCCAGCAGCCAGGCGCGGGCGGTGTCCATGCCGTCCGGGGCGCCGAGATGCACGACCAGCAGCGCGATGGCGATGAACACCGCGGCGGCGAGCAGGTTCCACAGCAGGCGCTGGCTGCGCAGCACCAGCAGGCGGGCGCGAAACGACAGGCCGGGCCAGGTGAACAGCGGCGGGATGGCCTGGGCGCGGATGTTCTCGAACAGGGCGGCGAGGAGGTGTTGCTCCTCTCGGTGATGCCAGGCGTTGAAGCGGACCGGGCGGCCGCCGTGGCGGGCGATGTCGTCCGCCAGCAGGTTCATCACCGAGCTTTTGCCGCTGCCCCAGCGTCCGGTGATGGCGACCGTCAGCGGCGGCTCGGTGCTGACATTGCGCAGGAAGCGCGACAGGCCGATGGCGAGCGGCTTGAAGCGCAGCGGATCGGGGTCGTTCCAGTCGATCGGCCGCTCGGGCGCGGCCTGGCTGGCGATGGAGCGCTGCGGGGCGGGCGGGCGCTGCCAGGCCATGATGTTGAGCAGCCCGGCCAGCGGCAGGAGGAGGCCGAGCGCGAGATGCCAGGCGGGGGAGGGGTGGTGCGGGATGGTGTGCCAGGGGCCGGTTGTGGCGTTTGCAGTGTGCAGGGCGACCCAGTGTCCGTTGGTGTCGTGCGCGGCGGCCCAGGCCTTGGCGGGTGCGTCGGCGGTGGGTGGCTCGTGAATGTGGAGGGCGGTGATGGTTGCGGTGGTGTTGGTGGTCTGCGCGGTCCAGGTGTCGCCGGCGTCGGTGCTGGTCAGGATGGTGCCGCCGTCGCCGGCGGCCCAGAGTTGGGCGCCCTGACGGGTGATGGCGTGCAGGTCGAGGTCTTTGGACTCGGGTGGGCGCTTGCTGGGGGGCGTTGCCTTGGCCGCGGCGATGGCCTGCGGGGAGTCGGGCAGGGCGCGGGTGAGTTGCGGCTCGAAGCGCAAGATGGTGCCCTTGGCGCCGACGGCGATGATTTTTTCCTCTTCGACGCGGGTGGCGGCGTGCAGGTCCGGCGGCACGTCGACGCGGAGTTCGGTGCGGGTCAGCAGGTCGCTGGACGCGCGGGACGGCGGGGCGGCGCGGTGGGCGAGCCAGATGGTGCGGTCGGTGTCGGCGAGCAGGTCAGCGATGCGGGGACGGCGTTCGGTGGGGCGCCAGATGCGGACGGTAGTGTCGTGAGAGGTGCTGACGATATGGGTGCCGTCGGGGGTGTAGGCGGCGTCGAACGTTAACTCGGTGTGCCCCCGTAAGGTGGCGATCGGCTGTCCGGTCGCGGCATCCCAGATTCGAACGGTTTCGTCCAAGGACGTGGTGACGATCCTGGCGCCGTCGGGGCTAAAGGTCGCGGTGGGAATCCCGCGGCTGTGCCCCTCAAGCACGCTTGTTCGACGACCGTCGGTAGCGTCCCAAATCGCCGCGGTGGCGTCCAACGACGGCGTAACGATCTGTGCTCCGGTCGGGCTGAAGGACGCGGTAATTACAGGGGCTTCATGGCCGGTCAGAACCAGAAGCGACCGATTGTCGGCGGCATCCCATACCCTTGCTGATTTATCGTCCGACGTCGTCAGGATACGCAGACCGTCTGGACTATAGGTTGCCTGATTGACCGTGGCTGAGTGATCCGATAGCACGGCGAGCTGTTCACCGTTCATGGCGTCCCATATACGCGCGGTCTTGTCTCCGGACGCAGTGACGATGCGCGTGCCGTTCGGGCTGTAGGAGGCGGAATAAACCTGCCCCTGATGGCCGGAGATTTCGGCGACCTGCGATCCGCTTGCGGCGTCCCATATGCGCGCGGTCCCGTCCTCCGATGCAGTGACGATGCGTGCGCCGTCGGGACTATACGAGGCCGATATGACTGCCTCTCGATGCCCGGACAGAATCGCGATCTGGCGTTGCTGTGTCAGGTCCCAGATCCGGGCGGTCTTGTCTGCGGATGCGGTGACCGCATGCCGCCCGTCCGGGCTGATCGCCAACCGATATGTCGGGCCTAGGTGGCCCGTCAGGACCGTCACCGCGGCGGCCGTATCGTCGTCGCCGTAATCGCCGCCTCCGCTGCGGCCGGATACCGTCGAACCGCCGCTGTCGGAGCCCGGCCCGCCTCCCAGAGTCTGGGAGGATTGCGTCTGGCCGCCGCGCGCCTGGGCTGTTGGCGGGCGGCCAGGTGCCGACGCCGGGGCGTTGGGCGCCGGTGGATAGGCGCTCGGGCCAGCCTTGAGATCGGCGAGGTTTGACGGATTGACGACCTCGGCTACCACTGGTCGTTGCTGTTGCTGTTGCTGTTGCTGTTGCTGTTGCTGTTGCTGCGCAGCGGGCGCGGTCTCCGCCTGCTGCCCGCGCTGATCGGTAATCGGAGTCCCCTTCTCATCCGTCGAACCAACAGCCGCCGCCCCGGGCCGCCGATTGACCACGGACGGAAACACCGGCCGCCAAACCCCCGCCGGCATCTGCCGCTCAAACAGCACCCCCGCCGTCGAAATCGCTATCACCCGCTTCTGCTCGGCCACACTCACCAGCCGGTGCACCGGTACGGCCAACAACGCCTCGACCGGAAACATCAGCAGCCCGCGATCCACCCCATGCAGCAGCCCCGGGCAGCCTCGGTCGCCATCCCGGCACAACTCCGCCGGAACGAACCCGCCTGAGGTGCCGCCCGGCCGCACCGGCATCTTTGCGTAGAGCGCATCCGGCATCGGCGTGAGCCACCAGGACCAGAAATCCGGCGGCGTCCAGGGATCCGGCCGCGGCGCCTGAAACGCCGCGCCCCAGCCCAGCCCAGCGACAATGATCAGGAACAGAACGGCGGAAAGAATTCGAGCCAGCGGCCCACGCAGGCGGCCCAGGCCGCCCGGTCGAGTCTCCGACGGTCTTTCGACCGCTTCAGCCATGAAGCTGGCGCATGATCACCTGCCGACGCCGGTCGTTTCTTCGACACCGATTGCCGTAAAGGGGCGGGGAAGGACCGGCCTTCCCCCGCCCGGAGACACTACCCGCCGTAATACACGTTGTCGCCCAGGTCCTTCATCTCCAGGATCGCGGCGTCGGCGCGCCCTTCCGGGGCCTTCATCAGATGCGCTTCGGTCACCTCGGCCACGACGATGCTGTGGTCGCCCATCTCCAGCACTTCCTTGACCGAGCACTCCACCGCCCCGATCGCGCATTCCAGGATCGGCGCGCCATTGGCACCGGCATGGAACGCCTGGCCGGAGATCTTGCCGTCTTCCACCTTGGCCGGCTTGAAGAAGGTGAAGGCAGCGCCCTTGCCGTCCTTGCCGAGCATGTTCAAGGCGAATTTGCCGGTGCCCTTGACGACGGTATGCGCGCCTGAGTCCGCCTTGACGCCGATCGCAACCAGCGGGGGCGCGAAGGAGGCCTGGGTGACCCAGTTGACGGTGGCGGCCCCGACATTGCCTTTGCCGTCATCGGCGGTGAGGATGTAGATCCCGTAAGGGATCATGCGCAGTGTGGTCTTCTTGGCATCGGCGTTCATGGGTTTTCTCCCGGCTCTATGACGATGCGGGGGATTTTACGCCCGAGGGGCGGGATTGCCCAGGGGCGTGGTGCCCCCGGGGCAGGGCGGCGTTCTGTCACTGACTCGATAGGACTGTGCCGCCCGCCCCAAGGGATTGCGCCCTGACCCGGGCATACACGGCCTCGATGGCAGTGTTCCCACGCCAGTCATGGCGATGACGATGTCGCAAACCACCTGTCTCGCGCATGTTCCGATCTGACGCCTCTATCTCGGCAGGACACGGCAATTTTCGCGTTTAGGCCCGGAAAACCCGGGATCGAAGCGTCGGGCTCACAATCCCAGGCCCGATGCGCGACGCCGATGGTTTGACGTCGCGATCAACTGACGGGACGGAACCGAAACATGTCCCTTCGCTTTAATTCCGGTTGTTTGCACGATAGTACGGATTGCGCAGCACCCGCCCGGGCAGTGCGCCGCTGTGCTTGCCGTCCTCCAGCAGGATCTGGCCGTTGACCACTGTCATGCGGATGCCCTCGGCCGGCTCGCGGATGCGCATGGCTCCGGTCGGGAAGTCGTGTACGACCTCATGCGGCAGTGGCCGGACCGTATCGGGATCGAAGATGACGATATCCGCCACCATGCCTGGCTGCAGCAGGCCCCGGTCATGCAGCCCGAACAGGGAGGCGGACTCGAATGTCAGGCGACGCACCGCTGTTTCCAGCGACATGATCTTCTTCTCGCGCACCCATTCGCCTAGAAGCCGCGTGCTGAAACCAAAGCCGCTCTGGAACTGGACATGCGCCCCGCCATCCGATAGTCCTATGATCGCGTTCGGATAGTTCAGGATCTGCGCGACGGCGTCGTCATCGACATTGTTCTCGCCATGCAGGAAGGCGGTATCGAGGTCTTCCTCCACGCACAGGTCCAGGAAAGCGTCGATGATGCCCTTGCCCTGAGCCTTGGCGATTTCACCCACCGTCTTGCCGATCAGGCTTTCGTTCTTCGGCAGCACGACTTCCTGAACGGTCATGTAGTCCCACCAGGTCCGGCATATCCCCGGGGGCAGGGTGTTGACCTTGAACTCGACCGCCTCGGCGTGCAGTTTGGCGCGGACGGCGGGGTCGCTGTAGGCCCGCAATTTCTCTTCATGCGCGGCGAGCAGGATCGGATGCCAGGTCGGCAGGCCGCGGAAGGTCTGGGTGTTGCGCATGGTGAAGAAGTCGGTGATGCGGTTGGGTGTGCTCATGGGATAGGCGCGGATGCCCTTGGCGACGGTGGCATCGACATGCGCCATCTGTTCTTTCCACTCGCCGGGGCGGCGGGCCGACTGGTTGAGGTTGTTGTAGACGACCGGGCGGCCGGTGGCTTCGGACAGTCGGCTCATGATGCTGTCTTTCATTTCTGCCCCGTTGCCGCCGCCGCTCTGGATGATGCCCGTGCCGAGTTCACGCAGCACATCGCCGAGGGCGAAGATCTCCTTTTCGTCGGCCCAGAGCGCCGGGACATGGACGCCCTGCGGATCGTAGTGGCCCTGGTTGCGGGAGACGGACAGACCGAGAGCACCGGCGCGCATGCCGTCGCGGACGACATCCTGCATGGCGGCGATTTCAGTGTCGGTGGCGCCGCGTTTCTGGCAGTCGTCGCCCATCACGTAGTAACGGACGGCGGAATGGCCGATCAGGTTGCCAACATTGACGCCGAGGTTCCGGTCGAGCTGGTCGATATATTGCGGCACCGTTTCCCAGGTAAACTCGACAGTGCGAAGCACCTCCATCGGGATCGCTTCAACATAGGACAGAAATTCCGCCAGCCGTTCCGACTTGCCGGGGCGGACGGGTGCCAGCGACAGGGAGCAGTTGCCGAAGATGACAGTCGTGGCCCCATGGTCGCAAGAATAGGAGCACAGCGGGTCCCAGCTTACCTGGGCGTCATAGTGGCAGTGATTGTCGATGAAGCCGGGTGCCACGACCATGCCGCCAGCATCGACGACCCGTGCCGCGGGCCCACTGAGTTTCCCGATTTCGACGATCTTCCCGTCCTTGACCCCGACATCGCCGCGATACGCCGGCATACCGGACCCATCAACGATACGGCCATTCCGGATCAGCAAATCATACGCCATCGGCTTTCTCCCCTGTGTGGTTCGCCCAACGTTGTCCGCCGTTTCGGGGGGAGTGTGGCACCGGCGCGGGAGCTGTGCAAATGGCCGTTTCCCGCCGTTTGGCGCGAGGGTCTGGGGCGCCGGGACGGTCACGCGGGTTCGATATCGGTCCTGGTGAAGTCGTCCCCTTTGAAGAGCAATCTGGCATTGTTCGATTTGGCGCAAGCATAGGCAAAGCAGTCGCCCATGTTGAGGGCGGCGGTGCTCCGGCCCTTGCCAAACCGGGCATACGCGTCGGTCGCAATCCGATGTTCGCGTTCGCCGATCGGGGTGAAGCGGATGTCGCCCGCTTCGAGAAAGCGGGCAACGTCTTCGCGGGCTGTTGGGACCGTAAACCGGTAACTTCGGCAGAGTCCGGCGACCGTCTCCCACACCGAGATGGCGGAACATAGGCGCTCGCTGGCGGTTTCCAGCCGATCGGCAAGGTTCGCCGCATCGGATTCCTGGGTAAGAATGGCGATCATGGCCGACGCGTCGATGAAGATCACCCTTGCTCGCCCGATAGATCGTCAAAGAACGCCTTGTCGGCCGGTGTTCCGGTTGCCTCGGGCAAGGGGTGCTCGGCCCGCAGCCTGGCGAACCGCTCTCTAAGGGGAATGGCGTCCTTTGTGCGGCGCAACTCGGCTTCCACGGCGAGGCGGACGGCTGCCTGCTTGGATATGCTACGCTGCTTTGCCAGTTGTGCGACGAGTTCGGCGGTTTGGTTGTCTTTGATGTAGAGGGGCATAAAGGATATCCTACTTTCCGCCAGAGGATATCCTAAGCTGAGGCGGTTGTGCAAGCGGTCGATGGATTGGAATTGGCCCGGGTCTTGGTCTGACGTTCCGGCTTGAGTCGGATTCGACGCAGTGTCCGACAGTGACATTACCATATTTCCCCCACTGGAAATATGGTAGCCTGACCATGGAGCGACATACAGATCTGAGCACGGCGAAGTAACCGTACGTTGCCACACTCTATCGTAGGGTACCCGTCATGGTACGCAGACCGATCCGCCGATCCGAGTTCGAAACACATCGGCGAGCCCTCGCCCACCTGATCGATGTGGAATTGCGCCGAGGCCAGTGCAAGGACAAGCCGGAACACGAATGGTTCCCTTGGACCAACGCCGCCTTTGGCGAAAAAAGCAGGAGCGAACTATAAGAGCGTTGCCAACTGGCGCAACCCAGTGATTCTCTACACGCCGGCTAATATCATTCCACTGCTCAAGACCTTCTATGGCGACGACCCGCGCTATGCCGCGCAGCGCCAGGCCATGCTCCGCTTATGGCGACAGGCCAGGGGCTACGACACCGACGATCTGGCAACGTTCACGGTCCCTCCCTCCCCGCCGGCAACCGGACCGGCCTCGGTCCTCGTCGCGACACCTAAAGGGTATGAAATTCGTCCGCAACCGAACCGGGACGAGGAGCGCGCGGATCCCGTCCAAGTCATGCTTCATGCCAACATTCGTAAGCAGATTGCGGCTCTCCAAGGTATGATCGATAGGATTGGCAACGAACATCCGCTTCTGGCAGCCGAATTCACCGACTATGCCGCTTTGGTACAAGTGGGGATGGACGCTCTCGATGTGCCCGCAATTTGGTCCGCTGGCAGCGGGCTTGCCGAGATGGTCGCGAGAGTCGCAAATGCAAACGGAACCATGACTCCCCCGCTGGAACCGGAACCTTTGGCGATCCTGCACAGCCTGATCAGAAACAACATCGCATTCGTTCAGGGGTTCGAAGCGGGGCGCGCGATGACGAAGCGCGTTACCGACTTTCAAACTGCGGCAATGCCATCCAACGTTTTCAGGGGAGTTGCGGACAACGTCCTCAGGGCCATGCTCTCGGTTCCTGGATTATTGGCAACGAACGCGCGACATCTCCTCTTGTCCATTACGCGCGCTCTTGATGAGGCGCCGTCGGTGGCACTTCAACTGTTGGTCGCCGCAGGCGAAACAGCCCGAAACGGCGTCATTTCTATTGGCCGATCTATCCAATCGGTGTCGGATATCATCCAGTTGTCCGACCAGATTAAGCTGGGCCTGATGATCGCGGGCGTTCAACATCCCGAAGTCCTGGAGCCCGCCGTGATGCTGTTTCGGGAGCATTCCTCCACCTTGTTGGGCCTGTCCGCCATGGATCCCCAGATCACAGGGTGGTTGGAATGGCTCATAACAGCCGTAAGAGACGACCAAGGTCCGGAGGACGACCCATCTGCACCGGTTGATGACCCGGGCAGCGAGTGAGGTAATATATCGTTGCAGGTGGCTCCGCGGTCATTTTCGGCCGCACGGACGTCCAGCCCAAGACGCCGAACCGCAAATGCGCCGCCTGTCGAAGATCGCGCCATGTAAGGCGAGGGCTCCGTAATCGTCTACTCCACTTGCCCCTTCTTGTGCGCCAGCAACGCCATCAGCCGTCGGTCCCGCCATTCCTGCCGCACCGCCTGCAAGTTGGCCGGCAACTCGGCCCGTCGGGCTGCCTGCAACCGCCCGATCAGATCAGTGTCCCAGTCCAACGGTGTCATTTGTTTCTGCATCGTTGCATAGAGCGGCCCATACCGCTCACAGTAATCCGCCAGTCCGCCCGGCGCGTTCAGGTCGATCGTCTCCAGCGGCCCCATGAAACTCCAGCGCAGCCCCAGCCCATGCTTGACAAGCGCGTCCAGATCGGTGGGGGAGATCACGTCGTCGGCCAGCAGCCGGAACGCCTCGGCCAGCAGAGCGCCTTGCAGACGGTTCAGCGCGAACCCGTCCATCTCCTTCTTGACTGTTGCTGGCACCTGGCCCGCGCGATGCATCAGCGCGCGGGTTCGCTCGACCACCGCGGGATCGGTCCAGGGGGCGGGGCACAGTTCCACCAGAGGGATCAGGTAGGGCGGGTTCACCGGATGCGCGACCAGGCAGCGGTTGCGATATTTCAGGCCCTCGGTGAAGGCGCTGGCTGGGATGCCGCTGGTGGAACTGGCCAGCACGGTGTCGGGCTTTGCGGCACGGTCCAGTTCGGCGAACAGGGCCTGTTTTTCGGGGATCCGCTCGGGGCCGTTTTCCTGGACGTGCTCGACGTCCTTCACGGCCTCCCACATCGATTGCATCGGGCGGATGCGGGCCAGGACCGTGTCCGGCTCATCGTCCAGCAGGCCGGCCTGGCGCAATTCCGGCAGGCGGTCGGCGATGAACTCCAGGGCGGCCTTGACCTGCTGGGGGAACTTGTCCCACAGCGCCACGTCGAAGCCGGCGCGGGCAAATACGATCGACCAGGCCCGGCCGATCAGCCCGGCCCCGATGACGGCAACTTTCGTCATGCGTGATTCTCCTTTTGGCGGCAGATGACACGAGCGACGGGTTGAGGGGAAGAGCGGGGCTTTGCCCCGGACCCCACCAGGGGCTCTGCCCCTGGACCCCGCCAAGACCGACGGGTCTTGGAACCGGAACATTGGTGTTTCGACGACCGGGCCTACCCGGACCTTTCATGGTCCGGGTAGGCCCAGTCGTCGAAACACCAACAGAATCGCATTCCAAAGGCCGTCGCCTTTGGCGGGTCCAGGGCAGAGCCCTGGTGGGGTCCGGGGCAAAGCCCCGCTCTTCCCACCCAACCCCGCTTGCATCCAAGCCCACCCAACGGCACCCTGGTGTTAGCGATAACCGGGCGCCCGTCGGCGCCAATCCGGGGAGGATTGAACCATGAGCGGCAACATGTCGAAAGTCGCGGTACTCGATGACTGGCAGGGCGTGGCGCGCGGCGCCGCCGACTGGTCGAAACTGCAAGCCCGCGCCGACGTGACGTTCTTCGCCGAGGCCTTCAAGGACCAGGACGACGCCGCGGCGGAACTGGCGGATTTCGATATCGTGCTGTCGATGCGCGAGCGCACGCCGCTCCCCGGCTCCCTCATCAACCGCCTCCCCAAGCTTCGCATGCTCGGCATGACCGGTGCGCGCAATGCGTCGCTGGACACACCGGCCTGCACGGCGCGCGGCATCGTGGTGTGCAATACCTCGGGCGGCGGTTACGCGGACTCCGCGACGTCGGAACTGGCGCTGGGCCTGTTGCTCGCCGCGGCGCGCGGCATCCCGCGAGGGGACGCGAACATGCGCGGCGGCACCTTCCAGATGGGCGTGCCGGTCGGCATCGGCCTGGGCGGCAAGACGATCGGCATTCTCGGCCTGGGGCGCCTTGGCACCTACATGGCGCAGTTCTGCCAGGCCTTGCGCATGAACGTCATCGCCTGGAGCCAGAACCTCACCGCCGAACGCGCCGAGGCCGTGGGTGCCAAGCTGGTCTCCAAGGACGAACTGATGGCGACGGCGGACGCAATCTCCATCCATTTGGTGCTGTCCGACCGCAGCCGAGGCCTGGTCGGAGCGGCCGATATCGCGCGGATGAAGCAGGGCGCGATCCTGATCAACACCTCCCGCGGGCCGATCGTGGATGAGGCGGCGATGCTGGCGGCGGTCAATGCCGGCAAGATCGTCGCGGCGCTGGACGTGTACGACAAGGAGCCGTTGCCGGTGGACCACCCGTTGCGCAAGGCCCCGAACACCGTGCTGATGCCGCATATGGGCTATGGCGTGAAGGAAACCTGGGATGGGTTCTACCCTCAGATGATCGAGAATGCGTTGGGGTTCCTGGACGGCAAGCCGGTCCGTGTGACCAATCCCGAGGTGCTGAAGGGATAGGATGGGGCACCTCCCCCGGTACCGGGGGAGGTTTGACGGCGCATCGGCGGTCGGGATGCGCACGCGGTTGGGCGCGGCCGTGGTTTCTGGTATCGCTGCAACGACCCAGTGACGCTGGGCGTCATCGCGCGCACCTGCCGTTCCAAACGGAGCAGCGTCCGTCTCAGTCCGGAGCCTGCCATGCCAGCCACACCCCAGCCGTTCTCGTTGCATATTCCCGATGATGCGATAGCCGATCTGCGCGCGCGCCTGGCGCTGACCCGCTATCCCGATCAGGCGCCGGACGCGCCCTGGGCCTATGGCACTGATCTGGCCTATATGCGGGACCTGGTGCCCTATTGGCGGGACCAGTTCGACTGGCGGGCGCAGGAGGCTGCCTTGAATGCATATCCGCAGTTCAAGGTGCCGTTGCACGATATCGACGTGCATTATCTGCATGTGCCGGGCAAGGGGCCCAACCCGACGCCTCTGCTGCTGATGCATGGGTGGCCGGGTTCGGTCTATGAATTCATCGATATCATCCCGCGCCTGACGGATCCCGCCCGTTTCGGCGGCGATCCGGCGGATGCCCTCACCGTGATCGCGCCGTCGCTGCCCGGGTTCGGGCTGTCGTTCCGCCCGGGACAGAAGCGCTTCAGCGTGGAGCAGATGGCCGATTGCCTGGCCGATCTGATGACCGAGGTCCTCGGCTACCAACGCTTCGGCGCCCAGGGTGGGGATTACGGTGCGATCATCGCGTCCCGGATGGGCTATAGCCATGCGGCGTCGTTGATCGGCATCCATATCAATCTGTTGGCGGTGCGCCGCGATCGTGCCCTGGCGGGGACCCCGACACCGGAGGAAACTGCTTATCTGAACGACCTTGCGGTGTGGCTGAAGGAAGAGACCGGCTACCAATGGATCCAGGGGACCCGACCGCAGACCCTGGCCTATGGTGTAACTGACTCGCCGGCCGGCCTCGCCGCGTGGATCGCCGAGAAGTTCCGCGCCTGGTCCGATTGCGACGGCGTCATCGAGAACGCCATCAGCCGCGACCGTATGCTGGCCAATATCGCGCTCTATTGGTTCACCGGTGCGATCGGGTCCTCGTTCTGGCCCTATTACGCCCGCATGCACGGTCCCTGGCCGATCCCGGATGGCGCCGGTGTCGCGGTACCCACTGGTTATGCCGCCTTCCCCAAGGAGATCGTGCGGCCGACCCGGTCCGTGGCCGCCAAGACCTACACTGATATCCGGCGCTGGACCGCCATGGTCAAAGGCGGCCATTTCGCCGCGATGGAACAACCCGAGGCCCTGGCCATGGACGTCCAGGGGTTTTTCCGCGCCCTGCGGTGAGCCCCATAAATTGACACCAGGTCTCCCCTTGCCGCGGATGACCTTGTAAACCAGACGCCGAGGCGGGCAGGGGCCCGCGGGAGGACCACATCATGGCTCATGACGGCTTGCGCTTCGGCATCTTCCTGGCGCCGTTTCACCGGGTTGGCGACAACCCGACCCTG
>Ga0082335_1000974_pt1 | contig 66412 bp, 65 predicted proteins | sample Subgrocontami58m_FD_72375 | JGI IMG/M metagenome (GOLD analysis project Ga0082335, IMG submission 72375) | Subsurface groundwater microbial communities from S. Glens Falls, New York, USA - GMW37 contaminated, 5.8 m (SPADES assembly) (version 2) ... | reverse complement strand
CAAAGAGTTTGGAAAGATATTCTGAACTTGAAATTTCCCCGGACCACTGACGTCAAAAAACACTGCCCCCGCTGCGAATGGCGCCTTCACTGCTGGCCGGAAGGATTGACGGCTCAACCCAAACATCTGTCGGGATTCCCCTGACTTCTCTCACCGCGGCCCTCTTTCGTCAAGGTTTCAGCGAGGCAAGCCGCGGCCGGAAAAGAACAATCGAGACTATCTGCCGATTAACTTTTTATTTTCCGGATTTTTGAGGTAGTTTTTCCGGGAAACAATGCTTCTGCCGATCCTTTTCTCCAGCTGTTTTCTGGCCCCTCCGGCAATATCGCCTCCTGCTTTGGCGTCTGTTTTTAATTTCGGAACGCCTTTTGAGTTTTCCGTCCGGTGAATTTCTGTCGTTGCCCGCTCACCCAACATTGAAAAAATTAGTTCAAAGTCATCCATGTGATCACGCAGATTCTCCCGTTTTAAACCTTTGAGATTTTTGTATTGGCTGGGCGTAACGCCGAAAGCCGCTTTGGAAATTTCCGCCGTCAGAATTTCATAATCTCTTTGTTCCTTGACTCCGCGATTTTTCCACTCATCGGTTAATTCTTCACGAATGATAATCCCCCGCATCCGTTTTTCAATCCAATCATCCGAATAACCCTTGAGTTTATAAAGGATCCGCGTCCGTCTGGTAGCTAATTCCGGATTTTCAATCTCCTGAACCCTTTCATAACCTACTTTTGCCAGCCAGCGTTTGAACGGTTCGGCTTTAGGTGATGGAATTGATTGGATGATACGAAAAACAGTTTCTGTGTCAGCACAGTCGGTTTCCCTCATTTTTCCGTCTGGAGCCTGTAATTTCAACTGTCGACAATTTGTCGACAGTTCAACATGATCGTCATTTTTCACTCTGATTTTCATTTTGAACCAATAATCACGCGCGTTAATACTATCTGTAAGCGCTCCCACCACATCCACAACCGAGAACCACCACTCGTCGTTGTAAATTATTCGCCGGATTTTCCTGCCTTGGAAAATGGCGATCTTGGCTGTTGCCATAATCACGATTATAGACAAAAAAATAAATTATAGTCTGCTCTGACTTGTTCTCTCTTTACTTCCCGAAGTAGCACGGTAGCATAGAGTTAAAAACAAATCTTGAAAATGGCGCCTTCACTGCTAACCGAAGGTCTCCCTTTCCGCTCCGAATAGCTCTCGCTACTAAAAAAACGGCAAATTCTAACTCGTAAATTACTCCATAAAAAATCATGGGGATTAGCACCTCAAAACTGCGCGATGGAAAAATTTGGTTAATTGCCTACGTTGGTTCCGGTCAATTCGTTTTTCCGCTCATCGACAGTTCCTTTGTGCTCATAGAAACCTTCAACGTATCCGATACCGTAACAAAATATTTCGTAGGCAGTGGGCGCTGAAATCACTTTATTAGTTATCTTGAAACACTCATCATATTTCTTGCCTAGAATCGTTTTGGATAATTTCTCTTCCACATACCCCATGTAGAAATTATCATCTCTGAATCTAATACTGTCTTCGTCTCCCCATTTTTGGCCAACGTATAAAGGAAACGGGAGGCGAAGTTCATCGCCCCAGCTTTCTCTGGAAAAAACATTATTTCCTTTAATGAGGTAATCGGAGCCGCTGTCTCGACTGACAATTGTTCCTTCTTCTGTTTCTTGGACGTCAAGAACCTCAATCCTTCTCTTAACATTACTTGTCTCTATGTCTTTTGCGTTCAACTGTTCTCTTTTGATGCCCTCATACTCCCAGTAATTTCCTTTTTGGAGCGGGTAATACTTGGTTAAGGCACTTTCTGTTCCCACGGGGCTTCCCGATTCGGCAACCCCCGTCGTGGTTTTCGAGGTCGAAGTTAACGGCTTAGGTGAGTTTCGGAAGTTGGAATAGAAATAACCGGCGGCAAAGAAGGCGGCTAGCACCAGAATTGCAGACAGCATTCTCGACTTACCCTTTTTTAGCATATTTACTCCAAGTTTACACTTTTCTCTCTCCGCCATCGCTTAAGGTTAGTTCGGATAGTGCTTTTTTCATAAATTCTCTCCTGCGGTGTTCTGAAATCCAGTCTTTGGTATAAATGTCTTTAATTTTTACACTAAAGTACTTGTGCTTGAAGTGCTCAAAGTGGTCTGGCATTCGCCATTTTCCTTCGCTGTCTTTGTAAGGCCATCCATCTGTGTCCTCTGACTCAAGTTTGTATTCCTTGAGTAATTTTATAAAGAGATCCGCCTTTTTTCTTCCTCCGTGGTGATACCAATCCATTAAAGCGAGAGGAAACTTGAAGAGCAGAATTTGACACTCTTTTTCCCCCAAAACTAAAGCTAGGTCTTTATGTTTTCCCAAGTAAGAGCAATCTGTATCATTAGGAAAATTAGGAAAAATGTAGACAAGATAGTAGAGGAGTTCTCCATCCTGTTCTTTAATAGCAAAGAACGGATCTTGCATTTTCAGTTGCTTTTCTTCAACTACGTTGCCAAAAAGCCGTTTCGTGTACAACCAATGAGAAGTGATAAAGTCTTTATCTACCGAACTCCACCAAAGTCCATCTTTGTAAATAAGACGAATCCCACCCTTGTGTATCTCTGACAAATGTCGAAATGCTGCGTTTTCTAGCTTCTTTTCTATTGTTGATGTCCTCGGGAGGGCTTGCACTTTTTTATCAAGCTCGTTGGGCCATGCAGGGTGCTTCATTAACTCCTTGAAGTTGCTGATTACTATTTGCAATTCATGCCCTTTGGGGAACTGCCTTTCTTTATCTCTAATCCACAAATCCCAACCTAATACAGCCACAAAAAAAGCAAGAAACCAAATCATTGTTATCTTTCTGAGGAAGGACAATCACTTAAAAGGGACACCCTCCTCGTCTTCGGCCTAGCAGCGTCAGAGTCAACGGAAGGTGCCCCTTCCAAACTCCGACGTTTTTTCAAGCGTTTTACAGGCCGCTGTACCGATTTGAATCAGTATAACACTAACTAAAAATATTGAGGAAAAATTCTGAGGAGTTTTAAGCGGTTTTTTCAGAAGTTTACGAAACCTTTATTTATTGACAGAAGTTTCGTAAACTTCTATTTCGAACTCACCAGCCATTGCCAGTTTGGGGGCTTCGTCTATGTAACTGGCGGGAGGAATTTAATGTTTTATCTTTGGGCTAAGCTGAATAATTTCGGCTGACCGGTCAAAATAGATTTTAAAATGATTAAAAAATCCGTTTTGACCTAAAATCCCGCACCCATCCATGGAGATATCTTCAGAAAAGCCACATTCCGTTTCCACTTCGTAATTATCAACGGCTATAACAATCTTGTGCATATACGCTATGGCTGACTGACCGGTAATTCCGCCGAATTGACGTTTTATTCCGGTTTTTACATTTAACCCGATCAATTCCCCTAATTGGGCTTCAAAAATGTTGCAATCTGCTCCTGAATCTATTAAGGCTTCGTAACGAACCTTCGATTTTAGATAACAAATAGTAATTGGGATAATCGGACGGATCGCGATAAGCTGTAAGGTTTTTACTTTCGGGAGCCAAATTTTTTTGTAATGAAAAGTAACATTCATCCGACGTAAAATCGTTGTGTTGCCGGAATCCTATGAAGAATCGGTAGGCGTTCTCCCGTTGTTTTAGCCTTTTCTAAGGCCACTTTCGCTGTTTTGCCAACTCCGATCACCGTTTTTTCATCGCTTTTCAGAGCCACCCATTTCCCTTTATATTTTTGGTAAATTTTTGTCCAATCAATCGCCATTGTCAAATTATTGTAACACAATCATTAACATTTTTTGTCCAACTCTTAACTCACCATCGCCAGCCGGAGAACGTCGTCCATGTTCTTAACGGGGAGAAATTTAACGTTCTTCTTTACCTCATCCGGCATTTTATCTAAGTTTCTTTTATTTTTTTCCGGAATAATAATCCGCTTTAATCCGGACATATAGCCAGCTATGGCCTTTTCCTTTAGTCCGCCGATTTCCAAAACTCTACCTCTTAAAGTCACTTCTCCGGTCATAGCCGTATCTTTACGGGTGGCTTTTCCGGTTAAAGCCGAAACCAAAGCCGTAGTAATCGCAATTCCGGCCGAAGGCCCATCTTTGGGAACCGCCCCCTCCGGGACATGAATATGAACATCAATATCTTTATGGAAATCTTTTTCCAGCCCCAAATCCTGCCATTTGCTGCGGACATAACTAAACGCCGCCTGGCACGATTCCTTCATCACTTCACCCAATTGACCGGTTAGGGTCAGTGTTCCTTTCCCCGGGACAATACTGACTTCTATAAATAGAATATCTCCGCCGACTTGAGTCCAGGCTAAACCGGTAGCCATACCCACATCATCTCTTTCTTCCGACAAAGTTTCGCTGAATATTATCTGTCCTAAATATTTCTCAACTAATTTTTTAGTGATAACTATTTTGCCATCAGCTTTATCGGCATTATCCCGGGCAACTTTCCGCAAAATTTTGCTTAACTCCCGTTCCAAGTTTCTGACTCCGGCCTCCCGGGTATATCCGGATATAATCTGCTTAAATAATCCCGGCGGTAAACTGACTTTTTCGGGCGATAATCCATTAGCTTCTAAAACTTTTTTCCATAAGAAAGTACCGGCAATGTGGAATTTTTCTTCCGGAGTATAGCCGCTGAATCTGATAACTTCAAGCCTGTCTCTTAAAGCCGGAGGAATTGTATCCAAAATGTTGGCGGTGGTTATAAAAATTACTTCGGATAAATCATAAGCCATGTCAATGTAGTGGTCTTCAAAAACGCTGTTTTGTTCCGGATCCAAAGCTTCAAGCAATGCAGAAGAAGGGTCGCCGCGGAAATCAGCCCCGACTTTATCAATTTCATCCAGCATAAATACCGGATTTAAAGTGCCGGCATTTTTCATTCCCTGCATAATCCTTCCGGGCATGGCCCCGACGTAAGTCCGGCGATGACCTCTGATTTCGGCCTCGTCCCGGATTCCGCCCAAACTGACTTTAACGAATTTTCTTCCCAAGGCGTGAGCAATCGATTTGCCGATGCTGGTTTTACCAACTCCAGGCGGCCCGACGAAACAAAGAATAGTAGGAGTAATTTCTCTTTTTTCTTTTTTGTCTTTATTTTTAAGCTTCATGACCGCCATATATTCCAAAATCCGGTCTTTAACTTCTTTTAAGCCATAATGTTCGGTGTCTAAAATCTTTTCGGCATTTTTGATTTCTACATCATTGGGAGTTCTTTCCGACCAGGGCAAGTCCAAAACCGTTTCCGCCCAACTGGTCAAATAACCGCGTTCCGGGTTGTGAATATGAAGCTTTTTCAGTTTTTCAATTTCTTTTTTAACTCTCTTTTCAGCATACTCCGGCAATTTTTTTTCGGCTAATTTTTTTAATAATTCCTGGGATTCGGAATCAAGGTCTTCATCTTCTCCTAATTCTTTTTGGATAGTTTTCATCCGCTCTCTTAAAACTGCATCCCGCATTGACTTATCCATTTTCTCTCTTGTTTTAGTGGTTATATTATGCTCAATTTCTAAAATTTTTAATTCATGAGCTAAAAATTTGCGCACTTCGATTAAACGCGCTTTGACATCAGTCATTTCTAAAATTGCTTGTTTTTCTTTTGTCGATATGTCCAAAGACGAAGCGATTTGATCGGAAAGTTCGGCCGGGTCCTGACCGGCCATTAATCTCATCATAGTGAAATATTCCACCGGTTTGCCCAAATTTACCGCTTTACGGAATTCGCTAGCCAACAATCTGGACAATGCCACCATTTCCTCCGATTCTTCCACCACATCGGGAATTTCAGAAATTTCTGCCGCTAAATATTCTTCCGTTTCTACCCATTTGGAAATTGTGACTCTTTTGGTTCCTCTTACCAAAGCATTGACATCATCGTTGCCCTGTAAGGTTTGTTGGACTTCTCCCAGAGTTCCGACTAAAAACAAATCGATTCCTAACGGATCATTGATCCGGGAACTTTTTTGCGACACAAAAATTATTTTTCGGTCATTTTTAAAAGCCGCGTTAACTGCCGCTACCGACCTTTTTCTGCCGAAAGTTAATATCGATTCGGTATTGGGAAAAATTACCCCTTCCCTGATGGCAACTACCGGATATTGCTTGGTGTAAGAGACAATAATGGAACCTGGTCTTTTGATCAATATAGCCATAGATCTAGCAGTCTAACATAAGGATTGCCAAATTGCAATTCAAGTTTTGGGAGCTACTCCGTGAACAACAACTCTGGTTCCGGGATTATCTTCGGTAGACTTTATCATATTAGCACCATCCGGCAATACCGGCCCGACCCAATAAAATATTTTTTCCGCGTCGGGAATTGCCATATTCACGCATCCGTGGCTCATCGGCTGGCCAAAATTATTATGCCAATAAGCTCCGTGCAACCCATAACCTTGGTAAAAATACATTACAAATGGGACATTTGGGAGGTAATAGTAAGTATTCTTGGCTTTATCTCCGCCTGACATTTTGGTGTAACGCAGTTTTATCCAAATCCGGTATTCTCCGGTCGGAGTCGGGGCCCATTTGCCGGAAGAAATTAAAAATTTCATAACTTCTTTATCGCCTTCCATCGCCCGTAGAGTTTGAGTATCTAGATCAACATCTATCCATTTTTCTTCCGAACTTATACCCAAAACAGCCGATTCCGGTTTCGGATTAAGCAAAGCTTGGGCCAAAGGAGAAATTTTTTCATTCATAAACCAAGCCAATGGTTCTCCGGCCACAAAATCCCCTGATCCTAAAATGCTGTCTTTCCCGCCACAAACAAATTCAGGGTTGACTGTATGCTGTTTCCAATCGGTAACGCTTTTTAATAACATGACGGTTAAAATCGCGGCCATCCCGGCCATCAAGGTTAAAAACCGTATCGGCTTGGCGATCGGATTAGTTATGGACTTATTTTTAGATATGGAATCGGCAGGGTATTTGCGCATCAGTTGACAATTAAATTAATTATTTTATTGGCCACGAATATAATTTTAGCAATTTTCTTGTTTTCAAGATACTTTGAAACTTGCTGATTATCCATGATTACTTTTATCACTTCCGGCTGGCTCTTGGCAACTGCCGGATCAACCTCTATTACTGCTCTGGTTTTACCATTAACCTGAACCGGAATTTCGATCTGCTCTCCTTCCAACATTTTGTGGTCATATTCCGGCCACGGGCTTAAATGAATTGAATCCCGAGAGTCCGGATATAGGTTATGCCAAACTTCTTCGGCCAGATATGGAGTAAAAGGAGCAAATAACTTGATCAGTTTTGCCGCGTCTTCTTTGGAAATCTGTTCTCTGTTCTCTGTTCTCTGTTCTCTGTTCTCTGTTTCTTGCTCCCTCTCTTTCTCTTCATATTCGTTCATAAACCCCATCAAGGCTGCGATTGCCGTATTGTATTTAAATTTAGCTAAGTCCTCCGTCACTTTTTTAATCGTTTTATTTAATACTCGCTTAATTTCTTTTTCTGAACTCTGAACTCTGAACTCTGAACTCTGAAATTTTTTCCAAACCCGTTCCAGAAAGCGGTACATTCCCGCCATTCCGGTATCCCGAAAATCTCCGCCCTGATCATATGAACCCAAAAACATTAAATACATCCGCAAAGCGTCCGCCCCGAAACGGCTGATATATTCGTCAGGGTTGACTACGTTTCCCCGGCTTTTACTCATCTTGACCCCGTCTTTAATAATTAAGCCATGAGAAAACAGAAACGGAAATGGTTCATCCCAACTCTGGGCCAGAGGCCCATCAGCCTTTGGCTGAGGTAAATATCCCCAATCTTTAAAACACATCCATACAAATCTGGCATAAAGCAAATGCAAAACCGCGTGTTCGGCGCCGCCAATATAAACATTGACCGGCAGCCACCGCCGTGTGATCTCAAGATCCCACGGAATTTTCAATTTACAATTTTCAATTTTCAATTGAGAATTTGCGTAACCAATCGATGGATATCTTAAGAAATACCAAGAGCTATCCAAAAAAGTATCGCTGACATCCGTTTCCCTTTTGGCAATGCCACCGCATTTTGGACAAACAGTTTCCAGCCATTTTTTCGGCGCCCTCTGTAAAGGCGACAGTCCGTCTCCGGTGGGCTTAAAATCCTTGATGTCCGGCAATAACACCGGCAACTGATCTTCCGGCACCGGAAACCACCCTGCCATGGTCTTTCCCTTAGCCCTTAGCCCTTGGCCCTTATCCCTTTTTGCGCATCCAGCGCAAAATATCATCGGTATCGGCGGCCCCCAATATCTCTGCCTTGAAATCAACCAATCGCGGAGATGGTAAGTAGTTTTCCACCCGGCGAATTTTTTTTCTATCATCCAATCCGCTATTTTCTTTTTACCGACACCCCAAGCGCTTAACCCGTCAAACTCCGCGGAGTTAACTAAAATTCCTTCACCTTCATAAGCCATCTCTGAATTTTTAACCTTCAAATCAACCTCGTCATCCTTATATGAAACAACCTGAGCAATTTTCAGATTATGTTTTTTAGCAAATTCGAAGTCTCTTGCATCATGAGCCGGAACACCCATAACCGCTCCGGTTCCAACATCTATAAGCACATATTCACCAACCCAAATCGGAACTTTTTCACTATTTACCGGATTAATAGCGTAACCACCGGTGAAAAAACCGTGACGTTCTTCTATTTCTTCTTTCCTCTGTTGCTCTGTTTTTACCAACGCCTTACTAATTCTATTCATAAAATCCTGTCTGTTTTCAGATCGCCAACTTAATTCTTCAACAATTGGATGCTCTGGAGCTATAACTAGAAATGTTGTTCCAAACACAGTTTCCCAAAATTTTGTCCACACAGTAATTGTTTTGTTAATCCCTTCAATCTTAAAATCAATGTTTAATCCCTTAGTCCGACCAATCCAATTCTGCTGGGCAATGGTAATTTTCTTCGGCCAGTTTAGTTTTGGAATATTGTTTAACAATTGATCGGCGTAAGCGGTGATTTTGAAAAACCATTGCTCTGTTTCTTTTCTGGTTGTCGGAGTTTTGCACCGCTCGCAAACGCCGCCTTCGACCTGCTCGTCCGATAAAACAGTTTTACATGAAGGACACCAATTCACCATCGCCTTTTTACGATATGCCAGATTATTCTTATACATCTGGACAAATATCCACTGGGTCCAGCGGTAATATTCGGGATCGTATGTTTCCAATTTTTGATCCCAGGCAAAACCGTTGCCAATCATATGCAGCTGTTCGTAAAAATGTTTTTCGCTGATTTTGGCGTGTTCTTTGGGGTGGCGGTCGACTTTAATGGCGTAATTTTCGGAGTGAATTCCGAATCCGTCCAAACCAATCGGTTGGAACACATCAAACCCCTGCATCCGTTTAAACCGGCCGTAGACATCAGCTCCGGTGAAAGCATACATATTCCCGACGTGCAGGCCTTCGGCCGACGGATACGGAAACATCATCAGGTTGTAAAAGGGCTTTTTGGCCGTAACCAAATCCGGCTGATAAACCTTTTTTTCCAACCAGAACTGACGCCACTTGGACTCAATTGTTTTAGGATCGTAAATATCCATTTACATCCTTGATGCTTTAGGCTGGGCTACGTTAACTCTAAGAGTCCTTTCGTCTAATTCTTTGCCATTCCACATATCAACAGCTTTCTTAGCGTCTTCGTCGCTGGCCATTTCCACAAATCCAAAACCGCGAGGGCGGCCAGTTTGCCTATCCATCATTACATCCGCCGAAACTACCTGCCCTGCTTGTGAAAAAGCTTCGCGGAGTCCATCAGAAGTAGTTTTATAAGATAAATTTCCGATATACAGTCTTTTTTGGTCCATTTTAAGTGAGTCACCTCCTTTAAATCTAATCTTGCAAGAAAAATTATACCATGAGATACTTTACTTTAAGATGATCAACCTGACCCAGGTCATTCTGGTTGTGGTAATTACCACTCTCACCATTCTTCTGACCTTTATCGGCATTCAAGTTGTCTATATTCTCAAAGACTTGCGGGAGACTCTCCAAAAAGTAAATAAAATTGTGGCTCAAGCCGAAGCGTTGACTACGGCTATCGCCAAACCGATAACCGGCATTAGTTCTTTAATTGAAGGAATTCAATCTTCGCTAAAGATCGCTGAATTACTGGGTTACGTTAAGAAAAACGCCAAAAACGCGATCGGAGAATTGCCGGAAAAAATCAATGAAATGAAGACTGAAATAAATGATGCAATTCATCATCCCGAAGAAGATGTTGAACAGCCAAAACCGCCGATTGCCCACACCGGCTCTGTAGTCAAAAGATTCTTCCACCGCTCCGGCACGCCGTTAGGATAATTCCACTTGCTGGCATACAGTTTTTCATTCCAGACTGCCGATCGGCATCCGCTAATGAAAATTAAAGTGGAAAAGTGTAAAGTATCAGATACTTTACAGGATAAATTCGTGTTATTGACCAATAGCTAATCAGTTGTCAATTAAGTTGTCAATTATTTTCAAGTAAAAAATAGCGGTATAATTGAGGAGTGAAAGTTAGCTCATCTCAAATCAGACAGAAATATCTTAAATTTTTCTCTGACCGGGGACACGCGATTATTCCGTCGGCGCCATTGGTGCCGGAAAATGATCCGACTACTTTGTTTACCAGCTCCGGAATGCAACCATTAGTTCCATATCTATTGGGACAATCTCACCCTTCTGGTAAAAGATTGGTAAATTCGCAAAAATCATTCCGCGCTCAGGATATTGAGGAAGTAGGAGACAACCGTCACACCACTTTTTTCGAGATGCTCGGTAATTGGTCGCTGGGAGATTACTTCAAAAAAGAACAACTCTTTTGGATTTTTGAATTTTTAACAAAAGAACTAGAATTGGGCCCAAAAAATCTTTATGTCACAGTCTTTGAGGGAAGCTCTTCTGTTCCCAAAGACACTGAATCGATTGAAATCTGGAAACAAATTTTCTCTACTGTCGGAATTGACGCCAAAGAAGGCGAGCGGATTTTTCTTTATCCTGCCAAGAAAAATTGGTGGTCCCGATCAGGCGAACCGGAGAATATGCCGCCGGGAGAGCCGGGAGGCCCTGACAGTGAGGTTTTTTACGATTTCGGACAAGAAAAATTTATTCATGAAAAATCGATCTATAAAAATGAACAATGTCATCCTAATTGCGACTGTGGTCGCTTTATGGAGATTGCCAATTCGGTTTTCATGCAATACCAAAAACAAACCGACGGATCGCTGATTGAACTAAAACAAAGAAATGTCGATTTCGGCGGAGGACTGGAAAGGTTAGCCGTCGTTGTCAACGGCAACCAAGATATTTTCCAAACCGACCTGTTTTGGGAAACAATCCAATTACTTCAAAATGATAAAAATAATAAAAGTTATAAACAGAACCCTAAGCCGTATCGGATTATTGCCGACCACCTCAAAGCCGCGATGTTCATTATTGGCGCCGGAGTAGAACCGTCAAATAAAGACCGAGGATATATCCTTCGCCGGCTTATCCGCCGAGCCGCGCTCCAACTGCATCTACTGAAAATACCATGGTCGAAAGCCCAAGAAGTTATTCCTGTATTTCACAACATATATTCTTCAATATATCCAACCAGCATTTACGCCTCACAACAAATTATCGGCACCGAAATATTAAAGTTCCAAACTACTTTAGAACGAGGATTGAGAGAATTCAACAAATTAAAATCCGTTGACGCCAAAGCCGCGTTTTACCTGTTTCAGACTTATGGCTTCCCTTGGGAAATGACCGCCGAACTGGCAGCAGAAACCGGTAACCGAATTGATAAAAACGAATTCGAAGCCGAATTTAAGCGTCACCAAGAGTTATCCAGAGCTACGTCCAAAGGCATGTTCAAAGGCGGATTGGCAGATCATTCCGAAGCAGTTACCAAACTCCACACCGCCACTCACCTTCTACACGCGGCTTTAAGAAGATTTGTCGGAATCCATGTTCAACAAAAAGGCAGTAATATCACTTCAGAACGACTGCGATTTGACTTTACTCAAAACGCCAAACTCACCGATGAGCAAAAACAAAAAATAGAAAGTTGGATAAATCAACAAATTGCTAAAGATTTGCCGGTTACCGAAACCACTGACAGCCTTTCCGGAGCCAAAGCCGGAGGGGCTTTAGCATTTTTCGGGGAGAAATATGCAGAAAAAGTTACTGTCTATACCATTGGAAATGAAAAAACTGGTATAGTTAGCAAAGAGGTCTGCGGAGGTCCGCATGTTGCCCGCATCGGCGGTTTGGGGTTGTTTAAATTGGGGAAAGAAGAGTCAGTTTCCGCCGGAGTCAGACGGGCGTACGCGTTCCTATCGCCAAAATAAAATGGAGGTCGCATCGTTTCTTAAAAAATTAACCAAGAAACCAAGTCCAAATATTGGTTGCTTTCTGGCAGTTCAAATTGACACTGAATTTATTAAAACCGCGGTTTGGGGGATAAAAAACGATTTGCCGGAAATTATCGGAATCGGCGGAACGGCTCAATGGGACGGGACTTCAGTCGAAGTTCTGCTGGAGGCTATCGATACTTCATTATCTATAGCTTTAGAAAAAATTCCGGAAAAAGTTGAGATTGCTAAGGCCATTTTCGGCCTTCCCGAAGCCTGGGTATCTCCGGAAAGTATCCTTCCCGCCAGATTAAATGATATTAAAACCATCTGCGAAAAAATGGCCTTTAAACCTTTAGGGTTCGTGATTACGACCGAAGCCATCGCCCAATACCTTAAAGCCAAAGAGGGAACTCCTGCCTCGGCTATTTTGATTAGGGTTTCCACATCTGAAGTTGCGGTATCAATTATCAGACTGGGAGTAATCGAAGCCACTCATATAGCCGGCCGCAGCGGAGATATCGCTTCGGACGTCAAGGAGGGATTAACCAGATTCGGAGATCAGGAGTCGTTACCGTCCAGAATAATTCTGTATGATGGGACTGCTGATAGACTAGATGACCTCACCCAACAATTGCTGGTCTCTGACTGGTACTCTATTTTCCCCTTTCTGCACATCCCGAAAATCGAAACCATGGATAATTCTTTTTCTATCTCCGCAATCGCAATTTCCGGCGGCGGAGAAGCGGCTAAATCGTTGGGAATAATCATTAAACCAATCCCTCTTCAGGAACAGGAACCAGTTCAGGAAACTATTCAGGAACCACCTATCGTCCCTTCGTCTATACCCCAACAATCTAAATCTAATTTTATCGGCAAAATGAATCCAATTTTTTCTAAACTTAAGAATTTCCGGATTAAAACGGTTCGAATGCCAAAATTAAATCTGAAATTCCCCAAGATAACAGCCAAAATGAATAAGATTAATTTAACTGCGGCAGTAGTTTTTTTGGTTTTTCTTTTAGCTACGGCCGGAGTCGTTCAAGCTGCTAAAAAATTATCCAGAACTACTCTTAAAATTTCGGTAGCCGGACAGGAAATCTCAGACACGGTCAAAGTAACCGCCGATTTGCAAAGCAATTCTATTAATTCTTCCGCCAATATCTTGCCGGCCCAGATTATAACTTTAACTAAATCAAAAGAACAAACAAAACCAACTACCGGGAAAAAGACCACCGGCGACAAAGCCAAAGGGGAAATTACTATTTATAATCTCCGGACTGATGGAAGTAAAAAATTCGACACCGGCGCCAATATTGCCGCTTCAGTTTCCGGAAACAAAATATTATTTCTGTTAGATTCAAGCATTAATGTTGCTTCAGCTTCGGCCGGAACCGACTATTCCATCATTCCCGGAAAAGCTAAAATTTCAGTCATCGCCGAATCATTTGGGCCGGAATACAATTTAGAATCCGGAACAGAATTTCAAATCGCCAATTACTCAAAATCAACTTACGTCGCTAAAAATGAAACGGCTTTTGCCGGCGGGACTAAAAAAGAAATTGCCACTGTTTCTAAAAAAGATAAATCCGAACTACTGGCCGGTTTAGTTGAAGAAATTAAGTCAGAAAGCCAAAATGAATTAACCGGTCAAAATCAGGATAAAAAGATATTTACAGAAACTATCGAAGTTAAACCCACCAAAGAAGATTATTCCGTTGATGCCGGAACAGAAGCCGAATCTGTTTCCCTGTCTCTGGATACTTTAGTTAAGGCTATCGGGGTGACCGAAACTGATTATCAAAACCTGTTGGCGGCAATTTTATCTTCAAAAGTTCCGGCCGGCTTTTCGGCTAATGGCCAAAATATAAAGTCGGAAATTAAAAATGTTCAAACCGAAGAAGGAAAAGTGTTTTTTGACATAGATTTTTCCGCTACGTTGACCCCTCAAACCGATAAAAAACAACTTATGGAAATGATTTCCGGAAAACGACCGGCCGCGGCAATTGATATTCTCAAACGGTTGCCGCGGGTCAAAAATGCTGAATTTACATTTTCGTCGAAGTTACCAAGTTTTCTCCAATGGATTCCATCTGATCCGGAACGGATCAACTTTGAAATCCAGGTCCAAAATTAATTTAAGATTAGGCTAATGCAAAAAATAGTTTATAGAAAAGCGCCAATTCAGCGGGCTCCGAAACCAAACCGGCTGGCCCATATTATTCCCTTTATGATGATAGCAATAGGCTCTGCCACCATCGGGGCTATCATCGGCCCGATTATAGTCTATTTCGCCGTAATATCACCGCAATTAAATGCCGGCCGCAATATGCTGTCGGCGCTTCCTTCTGCTGCCAATTCCCAAATTTTAGGAGCCAACAGTTTTTCGCCTGTAGTTTATCAGCAACTTGACTACACTAAACCGGAAAACTGGTTTCCGGAAGCCGGATATCCCAGCCAAAACGTTTCAAAAATCACCAGTTATAATCTAAGCATTCCGAAAATCAAAATAGACAATATGACGGTAATTATCGGCGGAACTGATTTGTCTAAATCGCTTATTCACTACCCGGGGACGGCAAATCCGGGAGAGTTGGGAGCGCCAGTGATTTTCGGGCATTCTATTTTACGGCAATTTTATAATCCAAAAAACTATATGTCTATTTTTTCGACCATTATGACCCTAGAATACGGCGATGAAATCCTGATTAAATTTGACGGGGTCAATTATCGTTATAAAGTTGTTGATAAAATCGAGGTCAAACCGGAAGACATTCAGATATTAGAGCAAAAATATAATGGCCGTTATCTAAAATTAGTCACCTGCGTTCCGGAGGGAACATATTTAAGAAGAGGAGTAGTGATCGCAGAGTTAACAGAAAATTAGAAGTGAAGTGTTTGGAGACGAGTAAAGGCTAGAGGTGTGGTGATTTGGTGACGAGTAATGGAAAATAGAAATTAGTTATTGGAGAAATCCAATTTCTAATCTCTATTACTTGTCTCTAAACACTAACAACCAATCTCTAACCTATTACCTGTCACCAAATCACTGCACTTCTAAACACAAATATTTATGACTATTTTATCTTTCGACTACGGTTTATCTCATATCGGAGCAGCTCTGGGGTCAACCGATACCGGACTGGCTGAACCCTTAGTCGTTATTAACACTTCTATCTTAAATAAGGACTTGGGGGAAATCGCCAAACTAATTAAAATTCACCATCCGGAAAAAATAATCGTCGGAATCTCCGAAAAATCATCGGCCCGGCAAAGCTTGGATTTTGCCGCCAAACTCAAAGATGCTTTTTCTTTGCCGGTCGAGATGTCAGACGAAACCCTAACAAGCCATGAGGCTGAAAAAAGGACTCTTCACTGGAAAAAATCCAAAGGAAGACTATTCCGCCATGCCGCCGCGGCGGCCATAATTCTGGAGAGGTGGTTGGCTGATTTGACTCCGGCACCCTAAATAGGGTATAAACTAAACAATGTTTAAAAATGTGATTGCTCCTATTCAGGCTTGGCTTTTATCCCGCGGACAATGTGTTGGTTGCGGCGCGCCGTTAACCGCGGCTAAATCAAAAACTAGGAAAGATAAAAATATTCAGCTAACTTGTAAATGCGGCCGGGTATTTATCCAAAATCCCCAAAAGAAAACTTATACCCGGGCCCTATTCTCCGAAATCGAGTAGTCCGAAAATCTAAAAATGGCCAAGAAAATACTTTTCGTTTTCCCCGCATTAATCGGAATTCTGTTTGTTGGTTGGTACACAGCTAATATCGAACCGGTTTCCCAATCAAAAAATTTGACAATATTCGTCATTCCCAAGGGCCAGTCGACTCGAACCATATTAAAACGCCTCCAAGCGGAAAGAATTATAAGATCTGCCCCGGCCGCTGAAATTTATTTATTTTTGACTAAACAACGGGGACTTTTTCAAGCCGGATCATTCAAATTGAATCCCGCCATGCCAATACCCGAAATTACTCAAGTGTTAAAAACCGGCACCCTGGATATTTGGATAACCATTCCCGAAGGATGGCGGGCAGAACAAATTACCGATGAGTTAAAAAAACAAGGATTATTGGAAAATTCAAGTCCGGATGAATTCTATCAGTTGTTTCGCAAGTCGGAAGGCCGGCTTTTCCCAGATACTTATTTATTCGCTAAAGATTCAACCCCTGAACAAATAATATCGCGGATGGTGGAAACTTTTTCCCAAAAAACCAAAACAAAAAACCAACAACCAACAACCAACAATGACCTGATCCTCGCTTCTCTGGTCGAAAGAGAAGCCAAACACGATGCTGATCGACCGCTGATTGCCAGTGTCTTAAAAAATCGGCTTAAAATCGGAATGGCGCTTCAGGTGGACGCGACTCTCCAATACGCAAAAGCGACACTCGTTAACAACCAATCTTGCAAAGCAGGATCCTGCTCCGCAGGACAACTAATAACTAACAACCAATTTAACTGGTGGCCACAAATTACTTCGGCTGACAAATCAATAAATTCTGCATATAACACCTATAAGTTTCCCGGCCTGCCTCCCGGGCCAATCGCCAATCCCGGAATTGAGGCGATTGAAGCTGTTTTTAATCCAGCTGAAACCGATTATTTATATTACATTTCTGAACCGAACGGCACTACTCACTACGCTAAAAATCTGGAAGAGCATAATGCAAACATCGGGAAATATCTCCGTTAGTGCTTTCTTGTAGAATATCCCCATGGAAGAATTTAAAATCAGAATCGATCTGGCCGGACAAGCTCTGCGCCAACTTAATATTAAGCTTGAACCTGACAAAAAACTAACGGAGATTGAACGCCTGCAATTAGAAACTCAAAGTCCTGACTTCTGGAAAGACGACCGTCACGCTCAAACCGTTATGCGGGATCTGTCGGGCTTGAAGGAATTGATTGCCAAACTTGATACCACCTCAAAGTCGCTTGACGACGCTAAAACTGCTTTGGAATTAGAAATGATGGACGAACTATTGCAAAAATTAACGGAGGTAGAAACATCTGTGCATCAATTGGAAAACGCCACTTATTTATCCGGTCCTTATGACCAACGCGATTGCCTGTTGTCTGTCCATTCCGGCCAGGGCGGGACCGAAGCTATGGATTGGGCCGCAATGCTGTTGAGAATGTATCAAAGGTTTGCCGATATAAAAAGCTGGAAATGGGAACTGATAGACCAACAAAATGGCGAGGAGACCGGAATTAAATCGGCAACCCTGTCTATCCATGGACACCAAGCCTTCGGTTTCCTGCGCGGAGAAAAGGGCACTCATCGCCTGGTCAGGCAATCTCCTTTTAATGCTGACAGTTTACGCCAAACAAGTTTCGCTATGGTGGAAGTTATGCCGGTTTTAGACGATAACGCCGAAATCGTAATTAGACCGGAGGATATCGAATTTGAGGCTTTCCGTTCTCCCGGCGCCGGCGGACAAAATGTAAACAAAGTCAGCACCGCGGTCAGAATAAGGCACAAGCCAACCGGAATAGTCATTGAATGCCATTCCCAAAGACAACAAGAACAGAACCGGAAAATTGCCACTCAACTCCTCCGAGCTAAACTTTGGGAAATCGAAGAGGCTAAACGCCAAGCAGCCATGAAAAAGATCAAAGGCGGTCAAACTCAAGCTTCTTGGGGGACTCAAATCAGATCTTACGTTCTGCATCCGTATAAATTGGTTAAGGATTTGCGGACCGGAGTAGAATCCAGAACTCCGGAAGCTGTTTTAGACGGAGAAATAAATGAATTTATAACCGCCGAATTAAGGCTGTTGTAATCATTTAACGGTAATGATAGTATCAAATGATGGATGCTCAACCTATGGATTCCAGTCCGGGGATAGTAAAACCGCTTGAACCCGCTGAACTCAAATCCGCCAGACCAAAAAAACTGATCTTTCTCATAGTCATAATCTTACTTGGAATAGCTTCGGGATGGGGAATATCGCGAATGTCAGGTTCTTCTGTTGCAATCTCCGGTCAACTGACTTCGCCGGAATCAGTTACAGCCAGCAGTCTTAAAGTCGGAGAAATCGTCGGAGTTCCGGATGAAAAATCTTTCCGGGACAAAGCCGACGGGGTTTTAGCTGAAGGCGGATTTGAAGGCGAAGGCAGCTACCATTTATTGCGTGACGGCGGAAAAACCCAAAATGTTTATCTGACAAGTTCCATAGTTGATTTAAGCTTATTTGTCGGCCATAAAATAACGGTTTGGGGGGAAACTTTTTCCGCCCAAAAAGCCGGATGGTTAATGGACGTCGGCCGGGTCCAAATCGTGGAATTAAACGCTAAGCCGCCCTTTGAGGAAAATCAATAATATTGCCTGCCATCATGATCCGTTTTGCCAGCGTCACCAAAACATTTCCAAACGGTAAAACGGCATTAAAACAAATCTCTTTTGAAATCGCCGACGGCGAGATGGTGGGAATTATCGGTCCTTCCGGCTCCGGAAAAACCACCGTCCTGCGGCTTTTAATAAATGAAATTACTCCGACCGAAGGTGAAATAACCGTCGAAGATTTTGAAGTTCATAAATTAAATCGCAAAAAATTACCTCAATTGCGCCGAACCATTGGCAGCGTTTTTCAGGATTTTAAAATTTTGATTGATAGAACGGTAACCGAAAATGTCGGCCTTATTCTGGAAATATTAGGTCTACCCGACAAAGAAATCGCGGAAAAAGTGGCTATCGCCTTAGAAATGGTAGGGTTACCCCAAGCCGGAGACTTATTTCCGGCCCAACTTTCAGGAGGCGAACTTCAAAGAGTGGCTATCGCTAGAGCCATGGCTATGAACCCAAAAATCTTGTTTGCCGATGAACCTACCGGAAATCTGGATTCAGCTACGGCCAAACAAATTGCTAAGATTTTAAAAGAAATTAACGCCTCCGGAACTACCGTCATTGTCGCGACTCATGATAAAGGCGTCCTGGACTTTCTTAAGCCCCGGATATTACAATTAGAAGCCGGGGAATTAATTTTATGAAACGCCAATTGAAAGCCACTTCCAAGCATATACTCAGATCCCCTTTTCAGTCTTTGGCGGCCATTCTGGTTCTAACCTTGACATTCTTCCTGTCGTCAGCCTTTATTATGATTTTGGCCGGCAGCTATTCAGTCGCCCAATATTTTGCCACCCGGCCGCAAGTGATCGCTTTTCTAAAGGATTCCGCCGATGAAACTAAAATTAATGAACTTAAAGCCGGTATTCAAAAACTATCCGGAGTATCCGCCGTCGTTTTTACTTCCAAAGACGAAGCTCTGGCCAAATACCGCAAACAAAATGAAAACGATCCGCTGTTATTGGAGATGGTCACTTCGGATATTTTACCGGCCAGTCTGGAAGTCCGCTCCAACGATCCTAAAGTCCTGCCTCAGGTAGCCGAAATCCTGAAAACTCAGGATATAGTCGAAGAAGTTTCTTTCCATAAAGATATTGTCGACAACCTGAATAAATGGTCCCGGGCGATTAAGTTGGCCGGCATCGGCCTGGTCAGCTCTTTAATAATTTCTTCCCTATGTATGGTTTTTATTGTGATAGGGATGAAAATCGCCAACCGCAAAGCTGAAATTGAAATTGTCAGGTTATTAGGCGGATCCGGATGGCAGGTAGTTTCTTCATTCGTTTACGAAGGCATCATCTACGGAATAATCGGCGGAATAGCCGGATGGCTATTATCCTGGCTGGCATTGCTTTACGCCACTCCGGCAATTCTGAACTTTTTTGGCTCGATCCCGGTATTGCCGGCGCCGGCTTGGTTCTTACTAGCTCTATTGGGAGGCCAAATTATTACCGGAATTTTTATCGGATTTTTCGCAAGCGTTCTGGCCGCTAAAAGATTTTTGCGTTAACGGTTTGCTAGACTAGAGATATGCGCCTGCCGACTAAAGTTTTAAGTTGTATTCTATTAGCACTACTTGTCTTAGATATTTTTACGCTCTCTCCTGTCTTTGCGAAAGTCTGCGGGGAAAAAGGTGAAACGCTCTCTGAAGCCGAACAGGTCGAACAGGACTGCAGGCAAAAACTTCAGGATCTGGCCGGACAAAAACAAACCTTAACTACGGCCCTTAATACTTTAAACACCCAGATTAACTTAACCCAAGCCCAAATTTCTAAAACCGAAAAAGAGTTGATGGCTTTAGCAAACGATATTGCCGCCCTGGGAATCAAAATCGGCCAGATTGATCAGTCTCTGGGACATTTATCGGAAGTGATGGTGGTTAGAGTCAGAGAAACTTATAAACAATCCTATCTGGAGCCGGTTTATCTGCTCTTTTCTTCACAAGGGTTTCCGGATTTTATTAACCGGATTAAATACGTTAGATCAGTTCAAAACCACGACAAAAACGTTTTTATAGCCATGGAACAAATTAAATTAAATTACGATACCCAGAAAAATCTGAAAGAAAATAAACAGGCTGAAGTAGAAAGTCTGAAATTAAAATTAAACAAACAAAAAATAGCGTTGGCATCAAGACAATTAGAAAAACAAAGATTATTGGAACTGACTAAAAACGACGAGAAGAAATATCAGGATTTATTACAGCAGGCCCAGGCAGAATATCTCGCGATTCAATCAATCTTGGCCGGTCAGGGAACAGAAACAAAAGTTAAAGACGTAAAAGAGGGAGAACAGATTGCGTCAATCATCCAGGGCAAGTCGTGTAATTCAACCGGGACGCATACCCACTTTACCATCACGAAAAATGGCAACCAGGAAAATCCTTTTTCATATCTATCGGGAGCTAGCGCCGAAAACTGCTCCGGCTCAAGTTGTGGCAGTAGTGACGGCGACCAATTTAATCCATCCGGCAATCTACGATGGCCAATTGATACTCCGATCAAGTTTCTTCAGGGATATGGCGCAACCTGGGCGGTTGAACACACCTATATCGGAAGGATTTATAGATTCCACAACGGAATCGACATCAACGGCCAATCTGCAAAAGTCATTGCCGTCAAAGACGGAACGCTTTATCGTGGGAGTTTCAGCGGCCAAAGCGGGTGCGCCCTTCGGTATGTTAAAGTCGAACATGGCGACGGCTTATTAACATATTATCTGCATGTCAACTATATATAGATTGTTAATAAAACCTTACGATCGTAGACTAATAGTTACATTAACAATTTTGGTTGCCGCATTTTTTCTTTGGCTGACAGTAAATCCGGTTTTCGCCGCAATGTCTCTCACTTTTACTGGATTACCGTCATCTATTAATCAAGATGAAGAAATAAGCGTGCAGGTTTCGCTTACCGGAGCACCTGTAAATACAGTTTATTACTTAAGATCCGCTTTTTTTGTCGATGCAACAACACAATATTTTGGATATACCTGGAATAATACTACTTGGAATAATACTCCGTCGGCTTACAAGAATTTTCTACAAATTAATACCGGGCCGTCCGGAGAATTTAATGGAACATTGAAAACAAAGGTAGATTTATCAAATAGTTATTTCAAGGGAACCGGAGAATATCAATTTAAAGCGGGACGGTATACGGAAGGCGGAAGCGGACCTGCTTGGTCTGATTCTTCAGCAACAACAATTATCGGCCCTACTCCAACCCCCACTCCCACTCCGACACCGACTCCGGCTCCAACCGCTCCCCCCGCTCCAACTTCAACCACCGCTCCAACTCAAACTCCAACGCCAACTTCTACACCTAAACCAACAAACACTTCCAGCCCTCAACCTACAATCAAGCCATCAATCATTTTGACAGATTCTGGCTCGGAAAATTCCGCTCCTGACAACCAGGATCTGCCGGAAATTGATTTGTCCATAAACAATGCTATGGGACCCACTTCTACGATTGAACCAGAAGTACTTGGGGCCGGTTCCGCCCAAACCTCAAAGCCGACTTTACCGGTTATTTTAATTATCGCCGGCACGTTATTAACTCTGATTGGCGGCTTACTTTTGACTTATCAGGAGGTGAAACGCCACAGGGAATAGCGAATAACGAGATAAAAGTATTTGTTAACTGAATTTAACATCTGGGGATAACTCTTTTATTCTTCTTTTTATAAGCTCCTTAAGCTCATTGTCTTTATAATCATCAATGTGGCTACCGTAACAGAGAAAAGTAATTAGATTTCCCTCTAGGCGAAAACACACTCTTGGGGACTGACCAGAGTTTAAGCCTTTAATTCGCATGGTAACTTTATAGACCTCTATGTTTGCCCCTAAATTATCGACCCTTCTTAACACTTTTGGGGTAAATATAACTTGACTGTGAACAGGATGAAAATGTATTTGAAGAAGTTTTTTAAGACTCTTATAGCCTATCCCGCCGTCGTACTTTTTGCTAAATTTCTTTATCTCTCTAGCAAAAGATATATGTTCTACAAAAGATATTTCTATTTGTTGCCCCATGATTTATCATTAGAAATCAGTTCCTCTGTAGTGGGCAAGCTCCAGAGGTATCTCTTCTCCTTCATCAACGGCAAGATAGGGCGCTTCTTTGTGGGTGAGTGTTTCGAGTTGGCTTCCTGATTTGTTACCATACAACTTTATTACTCTATCAAGCATTTTTTTTTCTTCTTTCGTGAAGGAATCTGCGTTTGGTTCTTCTAGTGCCTTGTAAACAACAGCATCATTAAAACCAGCATAAGTTTTGCCCTTACTTATTTCTAATCTGCCCTCTTTTTTCAATTCCAGGGCTATAACATCGAAGTAAGAAGGGGCTGGACCCATTTGAAGTTTATGATAAATATCGCCAGTGATAGGTTTCTCGTATTTTTCAAAAAAGTCAAAATCCAAATAATACAGAAGCTTATACATCTTTTTTTTGCCCCAGACAGAACCATTACCAACGTTCTTGGATAGGTATAAAATAACATTTTTGTATTTTTCTTCGTTAAGCTTAAACATATTTAACATTAGTTAGATAATATCACTTTTAGTCTACTTTAATATTTATTTTATCAAAAAATGGCTATGCCAGTAATTGACAATCCTCGTTATAGAAAAATGGCGGGCATTCTGAAACTTCTAGCGCGCCTCCGATGACTTTCTACATATCTATCATAACCATTGTCTATAAACCACCTAATACAAGTATCGGCTGCGTGCGTAACGGCTTGTGGAAGTAATATTCTCTCATCTCCATTCAGCTTTCTTACAAGCTCATACCCATTAATCTCTGCTTCCACGAGTTCTGCTGTTAATGAATTTCCGTCTTTCGAGTAACAAACACCCAAAATTGACCGAGCAAGATCAACAATAAACACATCCTCTCCAGCCTCTTCAAAATCTAAAATTGCATGTATGTCGTCTGGTTTCTTGGGATCAACAAGTACATTTCCAAGATGCAGATCGCCGTGTGTCACTCCTTTTGGCAGTGATTTAACAAACAGAGGTTTTCTTTCTTCTGAATGAATATCAAGCACATCGGAATTCATCCAGCCCTTAAGATGGTGAGGAAGTTTGGTCACACATGTATGAAATACTGCCAATGTCTGTCCTATGACAAATGCTAGCCCCTTGCTCGCGTATCGCGGCGTAACGCCATCTATCATTTTGGAAACGACAACATTCACGCCTTTGTTAGTATAGATATATTGGTCATGTTTATTTTTTAAATATACCGATGTTTTGATGCCCATACCAGCTAACTGATTTTGAATTGCGACATCATTTTCAATTCCTAGCGGTTTTTGAGTCTTAAGAAATTTCACCACATAATCACCTTTAGAAGTAGTAATTAAATAATTATGATTACCAATACCCTCTGTTATGGCGGTTATCTTTACCGCCAAACCTATGTCAAAAAATGATGTAATATTATTGATGTTTTTGAGATCGGATTTAGACGCATGTTTCATATCTATATTATATGCCTTACGAAATACAGAGATGCTCCCAATAAGGAGAAAATCGAACTAAACTGTGGCATAATTGGTAAGTGAAAAATTTTATCAACCGCTATTTTCCGGTCATGGCTTGGACCGGAATAATTTTTTTCTTTTCTTCCCTACAAACCATTCCTTCACCCCAAGATACTGTTTTAAATTTCGTATTGAAAAAATCCGCCCATATTTTTGAATACGCCGTTCTTTATTGGCTGACGTTTAGGGCGGTTAATTGGGAAGTTTATCCGAGGATTAATTATTTATCTCCATTCGTTTTTACATTGCTATACGCTATCTTCGATGAGATTCATCAATCCTTTGTCCCCAACCGCCACGCCAAAATTTACGACGTTGGGCTTGATTTAGTCGGAGCTCTGTTGGCTATCTGGCGATTGTACCGCCACCGGAATTCTGGACAATAAATATTCCGAGGTATTTTTGGTGGGGTCTTCCAAAACTTCTTCAAATAAGAAATTTAGGACTTTTCCGATTATCGGCCCGGGTTTAATGTTAAGAGCCTTCATCACGTCAAATCCGTCAATCTTAAGGTCAGCTACGGTCAACGGATCATTCATTAATCCGGCAATCCGGCTTTTTAATTCTTCCAGCCGCCAACTGGTTTCCCGGCTGCCGCCGCCTTTTCTGTCGCCAACCCGCAGTTCTATCATTTTTGGAATATCTTCTTTACCAACCCGGCGCATAAAACGGCGGATAGCGGAATCTGTCATTTCGGGGTTATAAGCAAACATGTGCCAGCGAACCATTTTCCATAAAAAGTCTTTTTTCTCCCGCGGAAAACGCAACCGATCGGCAATTACTTTGACAATTCTGGCCCCGACAACTTCATGATTGTAAAATGTCGGTTTGCCGTCACGCATTACCATGGTGTCCGGCTTACCCACATCATGAAGCAAAGTCGCCAACCTCACCCAAACATCAGGACTCGGACAAAATCTTAAACTTTCGATACAGTGGGTAAAAACGTCATAAATATGATGACCGCCTTGAGGGACTCCGGCGCCTTTAACTAATTCCGGCAAAACAATTTCTAATAATTCAGTGTTATATAACAGTTTGACCCCATCGGCCGGAAAAGGACTGGCAATAATCTTTAAAAATTCATCCCGGATTCTTTCCCAAGATATTTCTTTAATTAAATCCTTATTTTTCTTAATGGCTTCTAAGGTCTTATCTTCAATCCCAAATCCTAATTCAGCCCCTAAGCGGATAGCTCTCATCATCCTCAAGGCATCCTCGCCAAACCTTTGATTTGGATCCCTTACTGCCTTAATAATTTTATTCTCCAAATCTTTTTGCCCATTAAACGGATCAATTATTTCAACATCGTAATCTTCTTCACCCTTAGCCTTTAGCCCTTGGCCCTTGGCCCTTGTCTGCAAGGCCATGGCATTAATCGTAAAATCCCGCCGGCTTAAATCTTCTTCCAGACTTTTCCCCCACACCACCTTATCCGGCCGCCGCTTATCAGAATACCCAATTTCCGTCCTAAAAGTTGTGATCTCATAGATCTTGAACTCGTCTTTCTCCGCCCTTGGCCCTTGGCCTTTAGCCCTTGGCCTTTTAATCGGAATCCCGACTGTCCCAAATTGATTATCGTAGAAACTTCCGGGGAATAACTTTATAATCTCTTCCGGTACTGCGTCGGTGGTAAAATCCCAGTCGTCAACTTGGCGGTTAGTTAATAAATCCCGCACCGCTCCACCCACCACAAAACCGTCAAATCCGGCCTTCTTTAAGATCTGAAGAATATTAATTACTTCACCCGGTAACTGAAATCTCATGGTAAGATCAATCTTAACATTTTATGAATTGGAAAATCTCATCTGTCCTTAAAAAAACCGATCCGAAAGACCGCCATCGGGAAATCATCTCGGCAGTTGCCAAAAACCGGGGGATTGATCAATCTCAATGGAAAAACTTTATCAACCCTCCCCATCCACATCAAATCGGGTTGAAAAATTCCGGGGTTAAAATTAGAGAAGCGGAAAAAGCTATCAACTTAATCAATAAATATAAAAGCCCGGACTCACCTATAGTCGTCTTCGGCGATTATGACGCTGACGGAATTACATCAACCGCGATAATTTGGGAAACTTTAACCGCCCTCGGTATAAAAAGCATGCCGTTTATTCCCAATAGAGCTAAACACGGATACGGACTGTCAGTCGCCGGGTTAAAAGAAGTCATTGAGAAATATAATCCTAAATTAATTATTGCCGTTGATAACGGAGTTACCGCGATAGCCAAAACCAAATGGGCTCAAAAACAGGGAATAAAAATCATTATTATTGATCATCATGAATTAACCGGCAAAACTCATCCGGCTGATGCCTTAGTTCACACTACCCAATTGGCTGCCGCCGGATTGTCGTGGATGTTTGCCGATTACCTAGCTTATAAAACCGGCAAACCGGAGACGACTTTGGCTCTTTTAGAATTGGCAGCTATCGGGACCGTGGCCGATCAGGTTCCCTTAACCGGGCCAAACCGTTCCATTGTCAAATACGGAATCGAAGCTCTGCGGAAATCTAAAAGACCGGGAATTTTATCTCTTTCTGTGGCTGCCGGATTGGATCAAGCAAGTTTATCTACTTACAATATCGGATATCATCTGGCCCCAAGACTAAACGCCAAAGGCCGTCTGGAAGAAGCCATTGATTCGCTTAGACTTCTGTGCACCAACAATATTATAAAAGCTGAAGAATTAACCAAAACTTTGTCGGCAGCCAATTCAAAAAGACAGAATTTAACCATACAATCAACTGAAAAAGCCAAAAGTTTGATTAACGATCAGGACTTGCCTTCCGCCATTATTTTAGCCGACGAAAGTTTTCATGAGGGCATAATCGGCCTGATCGCCGGAAAAATGGTCCAGCAATTTTGGCGGCCGGCCATAATTCTTAACCGCCAAAAAGAATTTTCTAAAGGGTCGGGCAGATCAATCCCGGGATTTAATCTGATTGAGGCTTTACGCCAAGCTGAACATCTGTTGGAGGGTGTGGGCGGACATCCGATGGCGGCCGGATTTACTATCAAGACAAAAAATATTCCGGAATTTTCTAAAATCTTCGATAAAATCGCCGCCAAAAAATTAAACCCGGAAATTTTAAACCGGAATTTAAAAATTGACGCCCAAATTTTATTTTCCGATATAACCCATGAGCTATTAATTTCACTTGAAGAATTCCATCCGCTGGGAATCGGCAATCAGGCTCCGGTTTTTTCGAGCGAGAAAATTAAAATCCGCCAATTAAAAATAGTGGGAAAAGAAAAACAACATTTAAAATTGTCGCTGGAAAAAGACGGCGAAGTTTTTTCCGCTATTGGTTTCAATCTTGGAGATAAAATCAAAGATATTAAAAATGGGGATTGGGTTTCTATAGTTTTCACTCCGGAAATCAATTCCTGGAACGGCAGATCCCGGATCGAACTTAAATTGAGGGATATAAAATTTGAGAACTTGTAACCTTTTGGATATAAAATGTTATATAACATTTTATATTTATCATAATGAAAATAGGTAAAGTCATTATCGGCGGGCAGTATCAGCACTATAAGGGAAATAACTATGTTGTTTTGGCGGTCGGAAGAAATTCAGAGAATCCTGATGAAGAATTAGTAGTTTACCAAGGCTTATATACCGACGAAAAGTTCGGAGAAAATCCCATCTGGATCCGGCCGAAGAAAATGTTTCTGGAAAAAGTGGCTATCAACGGAAGGAAGGTTCCACGCTTCAAATTGCTAAAATAGTTAATAATATTATAAACTGGTTTCAAAACTCTTATTCTGTCATTGCGAGGAGTTTGCCTGCCCACAATGCTTTCAGCATAGCTGATGCAGGCGGGCGACGTGGCAATCTAAAGCAAAATACAGATCGCCACGGCCCTCAAAAAGGCCTCGCGATGACTTTTGAAACGAATTCTATGGTTTCTTCCAAATTCCAAAACCAAAATCTCCGGGAAACAAAGTTGTCTCGGTTTCTCTTTTATCGTCTTTGATAATTTCAACTAACTTGTTTGCCACCCACTCAACCGGAAAATATGCTTTTCCTTTCGCGTGTTCTTTCTCCTTTTCTTCAATCGTCATTCCGCTGAAGCTTGTAATTGTACTTCCAAGTGTTATTAGACAAAACCGGGGAACCTTGCCTTGAAATTCTTCAGCCAAACTAAGAGTCCAACCGCGAAAAGCGAATTTTGTAGCACAATATGTGCTTCTACCGCGCATTGGTATCGTACCCGCTCCTGAACCAATATTTAAGACAAAGGAATCTTTCGCTTTTTGAAGTAAGGGCAAAAGATTCTTAGTCAACAAAAACGAAGCGGTAATGTTAATTGAAAACGAATCTGTCCAATCTTTAAAAAAAACGTTTTGTAAGTTTTTATATACGCCAATTCCGGCCACATTAACCAAAATATCCAGATTATGAAAATCATTTTTATCGATTCCGTCAATTGAGTTATCTGCTTGTGATCCGCTAAATCACAAACATAATAACGATGTTGTTTACCAAATTTCTTTACAAATTCTTTTAACCGGTCTTCCGATCTGGCGACTAAAATCAAGCGCACATCTTCATTCGCCAAACGCTCTGCCAGCGCCCGGCCGATTCCCTGACTTCCGCCGGTAATAAGAATTGTTTTATTTTTCAGATTCACGTCTTAATTATTATATCTGATACTATGGCGGTTAATAATTTAAATATTTGAATTTAAAGTTCACTTCAATTATTTAAATAATTGAAGTAGCTAAAATTTATGTTAATTATGTTAAAAAAACGTTTTGTTCTCGAATATAAAATGTAGTACAACATTTTATATTAAGCAAAAAGAATATTTTTAAAAAGTCATTATTAATTGAAAAGAGATAGATTCAAAAAAATCTAATCTCCGGCTTGCTAAAAAAGACCGATAAAAGTAGAATAAACTCCAGCATGAGGACTTTAGTTAAAGAAACACTAGAAAAAATTGGACAATCTGTAATCCTCAACGGCTGGGTGGACTCTATCCGCGATCATGGAAAAATTACATTTATAGATCTGCGGGACAGATCGGGAAAAATCCAGTGTGTTGGAAAAGACTTGCCAAAAGTGACTGCTGAAAGCGTGGTTGAAATTACCGGCGTCATCGCCAAACGGCCGGAAAAATTAATCAATCCAAAACTTCCGACCGGAACCGTGGAAATCCAAATTGAAAAAATGACGGTTCAATCTTTCTCTAAAGAACTACCATTCCCGATAGACAGCGAAGGATACGAAATCGATGAAGAGCTCCGCCTGAAATACCGCTATCTTGACATCCGCCGGTCAAGAATGACCCAAAATCTGCGATTGCGGTCTAAAGTCACAACTTTTATCAGAAACTATCTGACCGGCAAGGATTTTGCCGAAATTGAAACCCCGATGCTGACTAAAACCTCTCCGGAAGGGGCCCGCGACTTTCTGGTTCCGGCCCGCTTACATCCGGGAAAATTTTATGCCCTTCCTCAATCGCCGCAACAATACAAACAGCTTCTAATGGTGGCAGGAATGGAACGGTATTTTCAAATCGTCCGCTGTTTCCGCGATGAATCTCAGCGGGCTGACCGCGCCTACGGCGAATTCACCCAACTTGATCTTGAAATGTCTTTTGTTACCCAAAACGATATTTTGGAACTGATTGAAGACTTGTTCACCAAAATTGTTAAGGAAATTTTCCCCGAAAAACACATTTTACAATCACCCTGGCCGAGAATTCCGCATTCAGAAGCCATCCGAAAATACGGCGTTGACAAACCGGATTTAAGAAAAGATAAAAACGATCCTAACGAATTAGCCTTTGGCTGGACCATAGATTTTCCGCTTTTTACCGAACAATCAAAGGAAGATTTTTTCTATGGATCGGGGAAAGCCAAATTCGCCCCGTCTCATCATATGTTTACTTCTCCGCATCCTGATGACATTCCTTTATTAGATTCAGATCCGACAAAAGTCCGCGGGTTACAGCATGATTTAATATTGAACGGTTTTGAAGTCGGCGGAGGCAGCATCAGAATTCATCAAAAAGAGATTCAGGAAAAAATCTTTGACCTGATCGGATTTACCGCTAAACAAAAAAAACAATTTGAGCATATGTTGACCGCGTTCACCTACGGCGTCCCGCCCCACGGAGGTATTGCCCCGGGAATCGACCGGTTTATGATGGCGGTTAGAGGTGAACCGACAGTCCGAGAAGTAATGGCATTTCCGGCCAACGCCCATGGCAGCATCGCGGTCATGGACGCCCCTTCTTTTGCTAATGAAGAACAATTGGCCGAACTTGGCATTTCAGTACGCCGCCAAACTAAAACAAAAACCGTCTAGCCTGATATTCGCCGGATTAATGGTTTTTTTAATTAATCCGAGTCTATCCACCCCGCCGGTTAAACCGGAGCCAATTTTACGGCCGGTTTCCATTTCTTTGTCAGATCTATCTCCATATCCGGTAAACTCCGGAACCAAACCTCCGTATATTTTAGCTAAATTTGTTTACGCCATCGACACCCAGTCCATGACAACCATATATCTAAAAAATCCCGATCAAAAAATGCGTCCGGCCTCAACTACTAAAATTATGACCGCGCTGGTGGCGATGGAATCCTTAAAATCCGACACCATCGTAACTTCCTCTAAAACTACCGAAGCCATCGGCAAAACCATCAAATTAAAATCCGGCGAACACATCGGATTTGACGATATGCTTTACGCTCTTTTGCTGGAATCGGGCAACGATGTTGCTTTTGCCCTAGCGGAAAATTATGCAGGAGGGTACGCCAAAATGGTTGATGATATGAATTTGAAGGCAAAGAAACTGGGAATGGAAAATACCGTCTTTAAAAATGTCTCAGGCCTCGACCAATACCAACACGAAACTACGGCCCATGATATGGCGATTTTGTCTTCCGAAGCCATTAAAAACCCGTTATTTGCCGAAATTGTCAACACCAAACAAAAAGAGATTAAAACTGTGGACGGGAATATTATTCACCAGTTAAAAAATACCAATGAATTATTGGGGACTGTTGACGGGGTTAAGGGCATAAAAACCGGATTAACTGATCTGGCCGGTGAAAATTTAATCACTCTGGTTGACAGAAGCGGCCATCAAGTAATTATCGGTTTATTCGGAAGCCTTGACCGATTCGGAGAAACCAAGAAATTAATTGACTGGATCTTTTCAAATCACAGTTGGGAAACTCCGACCCTTAGCCCTTAGCCTTTAGCCTTTCTACTTGCTCAACCATTTCGGATCAATAGCCGGAACGTAAGCCTTAAAGCCATTATCGCCTTTAAAAACATACACCGGTTGAAAAAATTCCTGGGGGGTGAAGGAATCATAATAAGCCATTTCAACGTTGCGGACTACCGCTTCTGCTGTTCCTCCAACTACTTGGGTAATCACGCCCTCTCCAGATTGTAATTGTTGCCAAGCGGTTTGAGCCGACCGCAATGGATAAGTGGCGCTTTTATCGATGGCGACAGGAGAATATTTATATTCCACCCCGATAATTTGCTTAGCTGAAGTGTTACTGGAAACTATTACCTGAACCAAGGCCTCATCCTGTTTCTCCGTCGCCACCGGTAACGAATTGACGTCTGCCCTGAATATATGAACCCGGGCAAAATTGGCCTCGGACTGGCTAACTGCCGGCAGTAAAACCCCGGCTCCGGCCTTTAAATATTCTACCTTAGTTTTTCCGGCCGCTAAATCCGGCGGCAACAAACTTAATCTGGTTAAAAACTCCTTGGCGTAACGAACCGCGTCTTGCTCGGACGGAGCCCGGGTTTTCACCAGTTCCGCATTCTGATGCCAAGCGGTACTCAAAGAGAAAAATCCGGTAATCAAATTTATTTTCAATTCTCCCGGCAAAACCCCACTCCTGCTCCAAACATAAATTTGTTCATCGGTAGTTCCCGGAGCCTGGGAAAATCCCATCGAATTAGCCATTTTGGTCGCCAATTCCGCTCCTAAAACATTAGCCCTGAACGACGGCATAAAAAAAACTTTGATCTGCGTCCCGAAATCCGGGGTGACTCCGCTGACTGTTTCTAACCTATAGGAAGAAATCGAATTCTTGGCCGGAACAGGAAATACCGGAGCCAACAGCACTCCGAATGCCACAGTCGGTGGCGGGGGCGGAGGTGGATGTACCGCCATCCACCAACGAAAAAATATTCCCCAGGAAAACCGCAAAATGATTATCGAGACCAACGCCACGGCCGAAAACTTGATTGCTTTCCGGGCATAATGAGCTGTTTCAGTTAAGTTTGCCATAAGTCCTAGTATAACCGAGTTTTCTTGATACAATCAATTCATGATAAGAGTCAGGATTGCCCCCTCTCCCACCGGCCTTGCTCACGTCGGAACTGCCTATATGGCGCTGTTTAATTGGGCCTTTGCCAAAAAAAATCAGGGAGTTTTTATTTTAAGACTGGAAGACACTGATCAAAAACGCCACGTTCCGGAAGCAGAAGAGGCAATTTATTCCGCTCTGAAATGGTTAAATATAAATCCCGACGAAAGCCCGGTTAAAGGCGGAACATTCGAGCCTTACCGCCAATCGGAAAGACTGTCAAGATACCAAGAGGCCGCCGCTTCGCTGGTAAAGTCCGGCACAGCTTATCCCAAAGACGGAGCAATTTGGCTGAAGATACTTCCGGGTATTGTTTTTGAGTGGGAAGACGCGGTCAGGGGAAAAATCAGCTTTGATTCCAACCAATTAAAAGACTGGGTCATTCTTAAATCAGATTCCAACCCGACTTATAATTTTGCCAATGTTATCGACGACCTGGATATGCAAATTACTCACGTCATCCGCGGCGAAGAACACATCAGCAACACTCCTCTCCAATTATCTGCCTATCAAGCCCTCGGCCAAAAGCCGCCGGTCTTCGCTCATTTACCGGTATTGCGGGCCGCGGATCACAAGAAGCTCAGCAAACGCCGCGATCCGGTATCGCTGCAATGGTTTAGGGAAGAAGGATATTTGCCGGAGGCTTTGCTTAACTTTCTAGCCCTGCAGGGATGGTCTCACCCGGAAGAAAAGGATATTTTTTCGGCTGATGAGTTCGCCAAATTAATCAGTTTAGAAAGAATTAAAACCTCGGCCCCTGTATTTGATTTTAAAAAGTTGGATTGGTTAAATGGCCAATATATTAAAGCCAAAAGCGATCAGGAGCTAACCGATCTTATTAGCAAAGATTTCGCAAAAGATATTCCCAAAGAGTTGATTGAAAAATTTATTCCGCTGGTCAAAGAACGGTTGCGTAAATTGTCGGAATTCAAAGGATCGGTGGATTTTTTTCTCAAAGCGCCGGATGTTCAATTACCGCTTTTGATAGGACAAACCAAGCACAGCCCGTCTGAAATTAAACAGATCTTAGTCCAAACTATTAAGGTATATGCAGAAAATAAAATTTGGGCAACTGTAGAACTTGAGACAATAGGGCATCAACTGCTTGCAACCACCGGCTGGACCCCGAGAGAATTATTTATGACCATCCGCGTCGCTCTCTCCGGTAAAACCGCCACTCCGCCGCTATTTGAAATGATGGCAATTTTGGGTAAAGATGAAACTTTAAAAAGATTGACGGCTGCCGCCAAACTATAAGTTCTGTAATAATCGTTAGTGGCTGCCGGAAGGGAGGTGAGAAAAATGCAATTATTATTATTTATCGGATTTTGGCTTACCAACGCGATTCTGTTTTGGATAATCGGATTGATCGCTCCCGGAGGCTTGGCATTGGGCAATCAGCACGTGTCTGCCATCCAGGCCAGTTTATTTGCCGGATTTTTGCTAAGTACCGTTAATATTTTGGTCGAACCGGCTGTTGAATTAGTTAAATTTAAACCGCAACAAAGTCAATGGGGGTGGTTATTCGTAGTGGTTAACACCATCTCGATTTGGGTGATTACCAGGCTAGCGTTAATCGTCGGAGTCGGCATCAACGCTTTTTGGTGGGCAGTGATTCTGGGCGTGATTTTGACCTTCGGCCAGTGGATGATATGGAAAGTGGTGGGGAATAAAGCAAAAAAATAGTGACTAAAAGTGTAGAGACTAGAAACGGGTAATAGAAATTAGAAATTGGTGACTGGATTTTTCTAAACACTACTCACCATTTTCTATTACTCGTCTCTAAATCACCACATTCTAAACACAAACCACATTATCGCTTGGGGGATTGTTTCTTGGCTCTAGCTTTTTGGGCCAGACCGGGCTTGCGCCTTTCTTTCTGGCGCTGATCGCGGGTTAAAAGTCCCCGCTTTTTCAAAACCGGTCTTAATTTAGGGTCAAATTTTTCTAGGGCTCTGGCGGCTGCCAGCACGAAAGCTCCAAGTTGGCCGTTTTTGCCGGAACCTTTAGCTGTAGCTATCGCGGTAAATCTACTCAAGGTATTGGTGGTTTTAAACGGCTCCTGATAAACTGTTTTAGCAGCCTCTGACGGCCAATAAACATTAATCGGCAGGCCGTTGACGGTTATCGGTTGTTCTGCCTGTTTTCCCTTGAACATTTTAATAATCACCGTCGCGGTTTTTCTACGGCCTATGGCATAATAATATTTATTTGTCGGCATAATTTAAGATTTAAACTTTTCTGAATAAATATGATTTTGATCGGCAAACACCTTTAACCTTTTTATCCTAGCATCGCGAAGCTTATTTTTAGGTAACATTCCCAAAACTGCCAGTCTAATGACTTTAGGAGGATCAGTCTTCATAACTTCGTCCAAACCTATTTGCCTTAAACCGCCGGGGAAACCGGTATGATGATAATACTTTTTATTCTGCAGTTTTTGACCGGTGACTTTGATTTTACCGGCATTTATGGCGACCACGTAATCTCCGCAGTCTGTATGCGGAGCATATGCAATTTTAGTTTTACCGATTAATAAACCAGCTATCCCTGTTACCACCCGGCCCAAAATTTTCCCAGACAGATCGATTAAATGCCATTTTCTGTCTTTTTCCGGTATTGGTAATTGCTTAGTTTCAGTTCTTTTCATTGGCCGCTCCACGCAATCTGAACCATTCTGGTCTTATCGCCCCGGCGGATATCGATATCTTTTATAGACGTATAACCCCCAATCCTGCCTGAAAATTCTTTGGCTTTATCGCTCAATTTTTTAACCAATATCGGGCTTTGTAGTTTAGACTGGGCCCGTTTTATGGAGCTTAAATCGTTTTTCTTAATTAAACCGGCAATTAATTTTTCCACCACCGGTTGAAAAAACTTAGCCTTAGTCTTGGTTGTAGAAATCTTACCGTGGGTAATAAAAGCAGTTAAAAGCGATCTTAGAAGAGCTTTCCGTTGATTAACATTCCGATTCAATTTCCGACCGAAGACTCGATGCCGCATATCTCATCGCGCTTATACCGAGACCCCTTTCTCTCTTATTTTAACGTAAATGCTGGACACGGATTTGGCTCCGATGTTTTTTACTTTAGCGATAACTTCCTTTTCGGCAGTAACGATATCACCGATTGTTTTATACCCGGCTTTTAACAAGGCATTAGCGATTCTGGTCGGCAACCCCAATTCTTCCACTGTCAGCTTTAAAACAGCGCTTGAACCAATGGAACTACCGGATTCGACAGCTTCTCCGTCAACGATAGGCGAAACTACTTGTTGGAAATTTTCGACCAAAATTTTAGCAGCTTCAACCACAGCTTCTTTCGGTGAAATCGTCCCATCGGTTTTGACCGTCATAATCAATTTATCATAATCGGTCCGGCGGCCAACACGGGTAGATTCAATTTTGTAAAAAACATTAGATACCGGTGAAAAACTAGCGTCAACCGGAATTACTCCTAATTTTTGCTTACCCTGTTCTTCCGCGGATAGATAACCGGTGCCGGTTTCGACGGTTAATTCCGCCGTTAACTTGGATTTTTTATCAGATAAATTAGCTAAACTCAAATTCGGATTAGCAATCTTGATTGTCGCCGGACAGTCTAAGTCGCCGGCTTTTACTTCTTTATCGCCGCTGATTTGAAGATGCATTGTTTCCGGTTTATCTCCGGTATAAGCCAATTTAAGTTGTTTGATATTCAAAATCAGCTCAACTATATCTTCATTCATCCCTTTAAGAGTGGTAAATTGATGGGTAGCCCCTTTAATCTTAACCTTGGTTACCGCCGCCCCGGGCAATCCCGACAACATCACTCGGCGTAAGGCCACCCCCAGAGTGTGCCCAAATCCCTGGCGTAAAGGTTCAAAGGTGATTTGGCTTTCACTGGGATGAACGTCTTCTTTAACTGTAATATGAAAAGGTTGATCTGACATCTTGTTTAATTATTATCGCGAATAAAATTCAACTATCAACTGTTCATCAACAGCCATATCGATTTCGGATCTCTCCGGCAAGCTTTTTATTTTACCAACTGCAGCGGTTTTTTGCATCCATGACGGAGTAACATAGTCCTTATCGGCAATTTTAGTTTTAACATCAGGGATATTGACCGCTTTATCCGATAATGATACCACATCTTCAAGGTTTATGCGATACGATGGAATATCAATCTTTTTTCCGCTGACCTTGACGTGGCCATGAGTTATCAATTGTCTGGCAAAAGGTCTGGTCGGAGCCAAACCCAATCTATAAACGACATTATCTAAACGCCGCTCTAAAAGTCGCAATAATTCCTCTCCTGTCGCGCTTTTATTGCTCAGGGCTTCTGCGTAATATTTTTTAAGTTGTTTTTCCGTCACTCCGTAAGAAAATCTGACTTTTTGTTTTTCCTTCAACTGGATACCGTATTCCGACAGCCGTTTAGCCCCATGCCGGCCATGCTGGCCGGGTAAAACAGATAACCGTTTGGCCACTTTTTGAATATTCTGCTTATGGCCCAAATCCTGTCCTAAACGTCTGGCTAATCTTAGTTTTGGTCCAATATATCTTGACATATTATCTTTTAACCTCTCCTCACTTTAGGTTTTCTGGTGCCGTTATGCGGTAAAGGCGTGACATCGGCAATCTGAATAACTTTAAAAGGAGATGCCCGAAATGCCCGAAGAGCCGCATCTCTGCCTGATCCCGGACCCTTCAAAAATACTTCAACTTGCCTGATTCCCAATGTTTGGGCTTTCTTAAAAACCGCTTCCAGTGCCATAGTACTGGCATATGGAGTAGATTTACGGCTGCCTTTAAAACCGACGGCTCCGGTCGAACTCCAACACAAAGTATTCCCGTCTTCATTGGTAACCGTAACTAGAGTATTATTGAGAGTCGCCGTAATATATACTCGGCCCTTGCCGTTGGTTGCAACTTTAGAGGCGGTTTTAGAAGCGTTAGCTGAATTGGTTTTTTTAATTTGTTTTTTCGGCATAATAAATTATTTCTTTTCCGGCTCTTGAGGCTTTTGTTCCTGCTTGGCCGCCTCTTCTTTCTTCAAAGCTCCGACAGTCATTCTCTTGCCTCTTTTAGTCCGGGCGTTAGTCCTGGTCCGCTGTCCCCTGACGGGTAATCCGACGGCATGGCGGTGTCCGCGATAAGAACCAATCTTTTTTAACCTTTCAACATTATCCCTAATTTGTTTTCTTAATTCCCCTTCCACCAATACTTCTTCCAAAACTTTAGCGATTTTGGAAATCTCATCCGCTGTCAAGTCTTTGGCTCTTTTATCCGGGTTGACTTCGGCTTTATGTAAAACTTCGGCCGCATTATATCTGCCTATCCCGTAAAGATATCTTAAGGCAACTTCGACTCGTTTATTTTCCGGAATATCAACCCCTGAAATTCTTGGCATAATTTTTACCCTTGCCTCTGTTTATGGCGCGGATTAGATTTACAAATAATGTAAAGCACTCCGCGGCGGCGGACAGTTATACAGTTATTGCAACGTTTTTTAATCGATGATTGTACTTTCATATTTATTTATTCCTATACGTGATCCTGCCTCTGTTCAAATCATACGGGCTGACTTCGATTTTTACCCGGTCGCCCGGCATAACCGAAATCCTAAACATTCGCATTTTACCTGAAAGAACGCACAGGATAGTCTTTCCCCTGATCTCCTCCGCAACATTGTCGTCGATTTTAACGCGGAAAAGCGTATTCGGCAAAGATTCAATAATTTCCCCTTCGCCGATGATTAAATTCTGATCAGGCATGAACGAGATGTATTTTACCAGAACCAAGCCCCGGACACAATCTGACGTTGTATTCTCCGTAGAAACCCGACGCTTCCGAAGTAGAATGAAAAATTATAGTGTCGGATATTTATGGAAAGATATCGAATTACAGTATACAGTCTAATGTTTAAGGGAATCAAGGCTCTGTCTTATAGATTTTTCATTAAAAACTATGGTCTCGGATGAAGAAACCAGCTGATCTGCCAACGTTAAAGATATTTTAGTTTATTTTCAATAACCTCCAGAAAATTCCGGCTGAAATTTTCTACCGTTAGGCTCTGTTCCACAAAAGGAAGAAGATCTCGATAAAGCGATTGCCGGTCAATCACCTCTAATTTTTCCCGAAGTTTATTAACGACTTCTTCTTTGTTTTTTATCCCCAGCGCCTTAAAAACTCTTTTCCAATTCGGCTGAAGAGAAAACTGTGTTTTTGCCGATCTTTCCAAAAACCAGCTTAAATCAAAAACGTCTCTTCCTTTAAAAGGCGTTTTTTGTTCTTTTCCCCGAAAAAATTGTCTTTGTAAAAGAGCGGTAATTTTATTAGCAAAAAGAGTAGGCAAATCATAGGACAAGGCAAAAAAAGTAAACTCGGAGGTGGAGACAGAATTAACTTCGGTAGTAAAAACACCAATTGTTTCCGCGGAGAAATCGCATCTGACAAAAAGGATTTGAGAGTCCACGGGAAACTTCAAAAAAACGGTTTGGCCGCTGCCGCTTATTTTCACAATGACATTCTTATATTGAAGCTCCCTGACAAAATAATCCCTCGCTTTGGCGGCAAAATCCTCAATCTTAAACTTGCCCAAAAAATCGAAATCTAAATCTTCAGAAAGACGGGGAAGACCATAAATCTTGCGCAAACAAGTCCCGCCGGTAAAAATCAATTTTTGATAGAAACGGTTGTTATACACGAAATTGAGAATATCGTCCTGAACAGCCTCCTTAAGAAGATTGCGCAAAAAAAATTTGTTTCCGGAATTTTTGTTTTCCCCGATGATTCGGGAAAATCTATCCTTGATCATAAAATCTTTCCTTGCCGAAGAATATTTAAAATCTCCACCATCTTTTTATTCCTTGAATTTCTTGTGAACTGGGCAAATTTCGTTTTTTCCTTCTGCCTAAAAATTTTCCAATTAAACCGTCCTTCCGCTAGAAGATAATTTTGCCATTGTTCAATCGGCAGTTTTTTCAAATAGAGAAAGTCGAAAAGAGCTTTAGGCAAAGAAGCAACCCTGACTTCTTTACCTCTAAAATCTTTAACTTCCCAACCGAAAAAAAGGTCTTCTTTAACGCTTCTATAGATAAAATCGCCAAAAGAGGAAGAATAGACACGCGGAGATTTGACAGTGACGCAGGTGATGGCAAAAGGCGCTTCAGGAATAAAATTATATTTTGCTAAAACATATTCCAAAGAAACATAAGAAGGATAACGCAAAATATTGGCTAAATATTCTCCATAAAGTTCGCGGTCTTTTGGCGTTTGGGAAACAAAATTTCCATAGTAAGATGAAACATAGAAACCTTTCTTTAAGGGAATAAGCGTCTTGTCTCTAATTAGTTTTTTCACCCAGTAATTAAGAGCCTCTCCTTCTCTTCTTAAAACCAGAGAAAGATTCTGCTTGGTGAGATAGGGGGATTGTTGAATAATCAGTAGCAAGTTGTTTATTTTCATTTCACAATGAGTATAATTTACTACTAATTGTAGAATGCGAGTAGGACGATGTCAAGGATTAACCAGTCAAAATTTTTGGGCCTTGAGCAGTAACCAATACCGAATGTTCAAATTGGGCTGAACGTGAGCCGTCAGCAGTTCTTGATCTCCATCCGTCTTTATCTAAAACCACTTTATAACCGCCTTCGTTCATCATCACCTCCACCGCTAATGCCATTCCAACTTTAATTAAAGGCGTTTTGGCGACAGGACCTTCCAGAAAACAGGGAATTTGAGGATCCTCGTGAATTTGCCTGCCGATACCATGGCCGCAATATTGCCTGACCGGCGAAAAACCGTTTTTCGTCAAGATTTCCTGAATAATTTTAGATATATTACCGACTCTGTTTCCTGGTTTAGCAGCCATAATCGCTTTTTTTAAAGCCTGTCTGCCGGTTTCAATAAATTTGTCATCCGGGCTGGCGGCCAGAACGGAATCGGCCGTATCTAGTTGCCAACCATGCCATTCCAATCCGATATCAACGGTTATCAAATCTCCCTCGGCTATCCGGTAATGGCGCGGACGGCAATGGACCACTTCATCATTAACCATCAGACAAGTGGCAAATCCATAGTTATCCACAAAAGCAAAGTTAGGTATCGCTCCGGCTGCCGCGATTAACTTTCTGGCCGTAACTTCAATTTCAAAAAGATCTGAGCCGGGTTTTACCATTCCGATTAATTGCCGGCGGATATTCCCTAAAATATTCCCGCCCTTAAAAAATGAATCATCCCTTGTTTCCATTGCCTTTTTGATACCACCTGATTTTACCTATAAGATCTTCACAAATTTCTTCTATCTTCTTTTCGCCGTTAATTTCAACCAATAGGTCGCGTTCGCGGTAATATTCCAGCACCGGTTCCGTGGCTTTATGAAATAAATCTATTCTTTTCCTGATGGCCATTAGAGTTTCGTCTTCCCTAATCTCTCCTTTTGATCCCATCCTGAAAGATAACCGCCATAAAGCTTCTTTATCCGGCACTAACAAATAGAAAGCCACGTCGATTTTAGTTTTAAATTTTTCCGCCTGGGTTAAAGTCCGCGGAAAACCGTCTAAAATCCAGCCTTTTTTGTACTCGGCTCTTCCCAAGTACTTTTCCACGATCGGAATAGTAATTTCATCCGGAACCAACAGACCAGCGGCTAAAGTTTCTTTGATATATCTGCCTTCACGGCTTCCTTCTTTAGCCATATCCCTAAAAATATGGCCCGTAGATAGGTACGGCAAATGCAGATGCCGGGCCAATAATTTACCCTGAGTTGATTTTCCCGAACCTTGAATTCCGTATAACAATATATTCATTGGTTATCTGTGATTAGTAATGTAGTGATATTGTGACGAGTAATGGAAAATAGTGATTGGTGTTTTAAAATCTTCCACTTCTAATTTCCAATTTCTATTACTTGTCTCTAAACCTCCACACTCTAAACACTTTAATTTTACTCTAAAAATTTATCATAACTCCTGGTTACCATCATCGCCTCAATCTGATTAACTGTTTCTAAAATTACCGAAACTACAATTAATATTCCGGTCCCGCCTATCGACAGTGTGGCGACTCCGGACAATTGCTGGGCAATATTAGGCAAAACGGCAATCAAGCCTAAAAATAACGCTCCGGCCAATGTAATTCTGGTGATTATATAGGATAAATAATCGGCGGTTGATTTTCCGGGCCGGATGCCGGGGATAAATCCGCCGTGTTTTTTGACCTCGTCGGCAATTTTGACCGGATCAAAAATAACCGCCGTATAAAAATAGGTAAATCCCAGAACCAAAAAGAAATAAGTCAGGGTATAGACTAAAGATTCCGGCACAAACGCCGCCGATAATTTCAGCGCGATTTGAGAAATGATCGGGCTGGGAACGGATGATAATAAATTTCCGGCCATACTTGGCACAAGAACGATAGAAACGGCAAAAATTATCGGAATTACTCCGGCCTGATTGACTTTTAGGGGTAAATGGGTTGATTGGCCGCCGACCAAAGAACTTCCCCGGGCCCGACGGGCATAGTTAACGGTTACTTTTCTGACCGCCTCATTAATCATGACTACTCCGGCAATCACCCCCAAAGCCAAACCTATAAAAATAAAAATGTTTTGCAGGCTGACCGTATCGGCTATGGAAAAAGTTTGAATCAGCGACACCGGCAGACTGCCGACGATACCGGCAAAAATTATCAATGACACCCCGTTGCCCAAACCATATTGGGTAATTAACTCTCCCAGCCATAATAAAAGCATAGTTCCGGCGGTCATCGTCAAAACCATGGATAAAACCGCCGCCGGGTTGGAAACTGCCAAAATTTCTTTGGATCGTAAAAACACTAAAATCCCAATCGCCTGAACTACCGCCAGCGGAAGCGTCAAAAGTCGGGTATATTGATTAATTTTTTCCCGGCCGTACTCGCCTTCTTTCGACAAAGCCTCCAAAGAAGGAATCACGATAGTCAACATCTGCAGGATAATCGAAGCGTTAATGTAGGGGTTTACTCCCAAAGCCATAACCGAAAAATTGGACAGGGTTCCGCCGGAGAAAACATCCAGCAAACCTAAAAGTTGGGAGGAGGCGAATAATTCTTTCAACTTGGTTTGATCAACTCCGGGAGAAGGGATGTGGGCAACGAACCGGAAAACAAAAATCATTCCGGCGGTAAAGAGAATCTTCTTTCTTAATTCCTTATTGCTCCACAACCGGTAAACATACCGCAAAACTTTCCTTACCATAAGAGTTTTTATTGTAGCATTGGCGAGCTTCCATTCCAACCACAACTTTTTGATAAGCCAAATGAGGTTAGAAATTTTTTGCAAGCGGTCAATAAAAGTTCTACTGAAAAACAAATCTAACTTCTAAGCGAGCGTTAAGAGCTTTGGCAAATCTTTTCAAAAAAGCTATCGAGGGGTTTGCCCTGCCCGACTCCAATCTGGAAATAACCGACTGTTTAGTCCCTATTCTCTTAGCTAATTCTTTCTGAGTTACACCTGTTTTCGTTCTGGCGTCAATTACCGCCTGAATCATGGCAAATTCGGGCTGTAATTTGTCATACTCCGCTTTGACCTTAGGGTTTTTCAAGGCCTCCTTCTTCCAAACTTCAAAGTCAAGATGCTTTCTGTCTTTAGGTTTGATCATATAACTTATATGCTATATTAGTTCCTTCATTCTGTCAAGTGCGGTTTTAAGTTCTTTTTTGGGAGTTTTCTCGGTTTTCTTTTTAAATGCGTGAAGTAAATGATATTCTCCGTTGAAAATACAATAGAAAATTCTTACCGCTCTCTTTCCGGAAATTCGAAGTTCGTATAATTTATCATAAATCTTCTTGATATAAGGAGGCTTAAGATATGGCCCGTTATTTGCCAAAAGCCCGATTGCATGGATAATTTTGGCATAAGTCGCTTCATCCTGTTCGTCAATAAACTCCTTGACGGGATAGTCTCCTCTACCCATCTGGAAAAACTTCACCCTCCAACTCATTTTTCCATTTTAGCATTGTGTTTACCAGCTATCCCATGATAAAATTATGGTAATTATCAGAAAAAATCTGGCTGCATGAGGTCAAAGTTGAGTATTAAAGTATTGCCGTCAAGTAAATGAAAAAACTGCACCTTACTTTCAAAAAAGATAAATTAAACTAGCCCATCGTTGTATGCGACGCAGGTTAAATGATTCGAATCATTTAATCTTATTTATTATTTAGAGATTTCACTCCGGCGTGACCAAAAACTCGTAATTATTGGAACTCTATGATCTCTGTGTTTCCGGATTGGAAAACGACTTTACCTAAATTGTCAATATTGTCCGGAATTTTGTAGGTTTTTCTTTCCAGCTCGCCGATAACGATATAGCGGATTTTATAATTATTAAACAGTCTTAAAGATTCAGGATCGAAAGGGGACTCGTACATTTTTCTGACCTCTTCGGTTCTTTGGGCCGGAATATCAAATCCGCCCCGCCACAGCCATTCGTGAACTCTCCAGCCCAAAACTGTCGGAAATCCGGAAAAGGCGGACATTCTGGCAAAATCAGTATAGCTTTCGCCGACCGCTTCGAGAATGGAAAAATCGTTTTTAGATTTGATATCTTTTAACCATATCAGCGCCTTGTAATCATTGGGATATTGTTTCCACAACCATCTTAACCCATACAAGCCTTGATAATTTTTCAATCCGTTGTAATAACTATTAATCGCGTAAAACGGATACAGCATGTGCGCCCCAAATACCAACAAGAGCAACAATAACGCAATTCTCTTTAACCCTTGGCCCTTAGCCCTTAGCCCTTTGGCGATAATATCGCCAATCGTCACCCCGAACACCAAACTCATCATCACAAAAGACTGATATGTTAATTTAAACATCGTATTCGCCCGGTGGTAATCTTTAATATAAATGTCTTTGACGTAAACGATCTCCGGTATCGCAATCAATAAAGCGGAAACCGCTACCATTGCTAATGGCAAAATATATAAAGGTTTTTTCTGGCGGCTAAACCAAATAACCGCTACCACCCCAATCATTGCAAACCCTCCCCACAACACCGCCAATTGCCACAACGGTGATCTGGCTTCTACCAAAGCCACGCCTTGGGTTATATTTTTAAAATTGAAAATAAACGGCAAAGACGTCACCAATGCCGCCAGCAAAACTATAAACCCAGAAATAATAATATTAAGAAAACCCTGTTTAAACTTTATTTTTGGAGTAGATATGACCCTATGGCATAAAGCCAATCCAAAAATTAATCCGTAAATCGGAAAATCCCAGGCGTTTGTCATAACAAACACCCCGAGGAGAAATCCCAGTAAAACTAAATAATTGATATATCGACCAATTGAAGGTCTGACCTTCAATGTATTGATGAATCCAATTAAAATTACCAGGAAGGTCAGAACCAATGGGAAATTCATTAAATGACCATGCAGGTCCGCCACCACGTGGGAATAGGCCGGAAATTCATGAATCGTAAACGGAATAAATCTGGTGGCGTCCGGATACCAATAGCTTTTATTAGGATTAGACAGCAATTGCCATAAAGTATGGCCGTTTCCCCCCAGATTCAACATCACAGCTCCCAATAAACCGCCAATTGCTCCGGCCCTTTTCCCGCCGCTAAAGTTGTATATAAAACTAAATCCGCCGGTTATACCCAGAGCAAAAACTGCCGCCAACATTAAGTTGTAACCGTATGCCGAGTCTATGCCTGAAAGTAACATTAAGAAGCCGGCCAGATAGTGGCCAAAATAATAATAATTTATCGTCTTTCCGGCCAACCAAGGATCTGGAGGCGGCATAAAACGCGATCTCATCACGCTGTTTGAAAATCCGATGTCCATGAATTTTTCCAACCCCTGAATATCCGGTTGAAAACCGCGGATCAGGCCCCAAAACAAAAATGCCGCTATAAATAGTATCGTTTCCGATATCCATATTTTCCGGTTGTTTAACAGCCAGACTTTTAATTCGCTCCGCTGATAATAGGCAGCCGCTGGTCCTAACAGGAAAATAATAATTATTCCCGATATTGCTGCCGCCAGCGAAAACTCGGTTATTCTAAGGGACGATAAAAACCAAACCGGCCATGCCGCAAATAAAATCCCCAAAGGGATGGAAATTCCGAAACCGGCATCCGGAAGTTTTTTTAAACAAGAAAAAACTAACGGAAAAGCCATCCAGCCAATGCTAATAAGCATGGCCGCAAAAATTAATAAATAAATTAAGTCCTGATTTATTCCCAATAAAATTTCCATATTATAAATCCAAAAATAATCCCCATTCCCACTCCACCTATCACATCAACCGGAGAATGAACGTCGACAGCGACTCTGGACATGGCGATTAACAAAGTTGAAATTAAAGTCGAAATCACAATCAGTTTACGTCTGTAAATCAAGCTAATAATGGTAGCTATCATCGCAGCCCCCAGAGCATGACCGGACGGAAAAGAAAAGCTGTCGGGGCAGGGGATCAAAGTTTTGATTCCTTCTTGCCAACAAGCTCTTGGGGACGCCACTCCTTCTTTTATGATCTCTCCGGTTAATCTAAAAAGGCTAAAGGCCAAAACAGTTATTATTATCCGTCGCCAATTTCTTTTGCCGGCGGATATTAAAACTAAAATCAAAATAATTATCTCGGCCGGAAATCCTGATAACCTCGCCAGACTACTCCAAAACATTTCCATTTTTCAGCCTCCTTTCCAAATAAAGAATACTCGCTAATCCTAAAAATATTCCAAACCATAGAGTCATCAGCCGGAACACAAAAGTTACGACGAGCGCCTGCGGATAATTTATTTTAATCAGTTTTTCCAGTAACCCGATAGTTGAAATTTCATTGATCCCCAAACCGGCCGGAATAATAGCCAAAAATCCGGCGGCGGCGGAAATGGAAAATATAACCAGGGTTAAATACAAATGTGCAATCGTGTTTGGGACGCCGACCGCCCCGTTCATCACCCACAAGCCAGACGCTTCCAAACCCCATGCTAGCACCCCCAAGCCTGAAGATAATATCAGCGGCCATAAACTGCTTAACCGATAAAAAGAATCAAGGGTTCTTTCTAAAGACACTGTAATTTTTTTAATGAATTTGATTCTGGACCCTAAATAAAAGAAAACTTTCATAAGCTTCTTCTGGTGCAGAAACAAAATGATGGTCAAAATTAATATTGATAGCAGACCAAAAGCCTGAACTCCGAATTTTAAGAAAAGCACCCCGAAACTCATCAAAACCAACATCGATATTCCGTCGGCCAAGCGCTCCATTACCGGAATCGGAGCCATCCGGGCAAAACTTTCTTTAAAGAACTTTTGCTGATAATAGGCTTTAACCACTTCCCCGACTCTGGCTGGCGTCAAATTCATGGCCAGCCCGGAAAAAAATATCATCGAATTGGTTTCTTCGTTTATTTTAGCCTTGGCCACCAATTTTGACAGCCAATTAAAACGGATTACCCTAATCCAATAATTGCCGGCGCTAAGGATAAAAACAGCCATCAATCGCCATATAGACACATTTTTTATTTCTCTGACAACATCTTTCATGTCTGTAAATAATCCCAATAAACCCCACAGAACCACAGCCATTAAAAACAACCTGGCCGCCTGACGGGGATTAAGGAATTTTTTCATATTTTTAATTTTTTATATATTTCAACCTTTGGATGATCATAGACCCAGAACGATTCTTCCGCAGAAGAATCGTTAATAACCAATGACCAATGACCAATGACCAATGACGGGAATGATGTAAATTCGGCAACTTTCACAAATCCCAGATTACCATTTTCCAAGTCTCGATAAAAGCGTGACATGAGCGGAAATTGTTTCGGCAGACGGCCGATAGACCCTTTAGCCCGCGGCGACGACAATACTATCCAATCAAAATTGTTAACCCACCGGTCAATCTGCTTGCGCTTAACTTCGTCATCCGGGGCGTAAACTCCCACCATTTCAGTTTGATACTGATTAGCCGCATAACCCGGCAATAACAATGGCAAAGGATCATCCCACTCTTCCAGCATAATTTTTGCTCCGGCCGGAATATTGCTATATATCCATTTACTGGCCGTAATCCGGGTTTGCTGATTCCGGTAAACCGCGGTAAACATAACTGCCCAGACCATGACAACAATAAATAATCCTGCCGCCAAAATCCGGCCTCCAATTTTAATTTTATTAAGCAGCCAATCAGCCCCTGCTCCAGCAAATACTCCCAAAACTCCCAACAGCGGAACGGCATATCTCATGGTTTTGACAAACTTTGTGCCGCTATATCCAATTATGGTTAATATAAACAACCAAAGAACCGCCAATTTAAAATTTCGTTTCTTGACAGCCATATAAATCGATACTAACAATCCGAGAATCAACAAAACGGAAATCATCGGCCCCAAACCCCATAATCCTAAATTTTTGATTAAAAATATTATGGGAGTTGTTTCCATCCATTGCCATTGGGGCGGAAACATAACGGTTCCGTTGATCGCCGCCTGTTGAAACTCAAATGCCCGCCTGAATTCCGGCCTTAAACCCCAATCCAACCATGAAGCGGAAGAAAAAATAGTCGGTTGGAAAGATCTGAAAGCCAAAACTGCAACGGGCAAGGCTAAAACTCCGCCCCAAATCAAAAATAGCCCGGCTAAATATATTGAGTTCGCTTTAGTGGCCAAAGCCATTCCTAACAATATTCCTCCGGCTAATTGGCGACGCCAATCCATTTGAAAATACTTATTCGGCAACATAACTAAAATTGTTATCAACCAAAAAAATGTCTGCCAGGATTCCATCGTCATAAAATGAGAATTTTGGATCGCCAAAGGCATAGCCGAGTAGGCCAAAGCTCCAAATAAACCTGTACGAAGACCGAATAATCTCCGTCCTAAAATAAAAACCAATAAAATTGAAACAGTATCCAAAACGGCGCTGACCGTTCTGCCTAAAATATAAGCCTTGTCGTAAGAATCAAATCCCAGATTAACCGTCAAAAATTTAATCGCGGTCAGGGGCAATTGCCCGTAGATATAAGATGAATATTGAGTATTAAACGGCGATAAAGGATTTTCTAAAGAAAAATATTCCTGAACCGATGACGGCAGGCTAACCGCCGTTAATACCAAACTTATATATCTTTCATCCGGATGCAAATGCTGGCCTTCATCCCAATTAAGATTGCTGAATCTGAATATCGCCCCCAAAATAACAATTAAAATTAGTCCCAGCTTAACTTTTAGCAGTTTAGATAAGGCCACACTGATATTATATTAGATTAATGAACCAATCCGCTCTGAACGCATATTTGAAATATCAGCCGTTTCCCTTAGCGCTTCTGCGGAGCCTTGAATCAGGATTTTATCCAAAAAAGATAAGACCGCTTTCTTTGGATATTGGTTGCGGAGATGGATTTTTTTCCAAACAGACTTTTGGAAATAACGGAATTAATATCGGAGTTGAAATCGATGCCAAAATAACCGGACAGGCTAATTCAAGCCAAGCATACGGCAAAGTTATTACCTTCAATGGGACAAAATTACCATTCCGGACCGGAATGTTCTCCACCATAATTTCCAACAGCGTTTTGGAGCACGTAGATAATCCTATCGGATTAATTAAAGAGATCGGCAGAGTCACGAAAACCGGAGGCATGTTTTATTTAACTGTTCCGACAACCGATTTTACTAACTGTCTTTTGGGGTTCAAAGCATTTAACGGGCTAAAACTTCCCCGGGCGGCAAAAGCTTATGGAAATTTTATGGATATTGTTACCAGACAAAAATATTACTGGCCGCTTGAGAAATGGAATAATATTTTACGGACATCCGGTTTCAAAGTTATCAGCCGCTCAACTTATTTTGGACAGGGGGCAATGGTCTGGTTTGATCTGACCCATTGGTTAAGCATCCCCTCGATTATGACAAAATTTGTTTTTCACCGCTGGGTAATATTTAATTCGTTAGCCATTAAACTAAAATTGCAAAAATTACTTGTCAAACAAATCTTGAAAACTGACCCGCCGCCTCACGCGTTTCAATTTTTTGCCTGCAGAAAAATTTCCGAATAGTCATTCAGGGTTTTCTCCTGAGTAAATAAGTCCGGTCGTATCCACCCATTCCTAGCCAATCCGATAAATAAGTTAACGCTGTCAAAAGAAGATGCCGCTGGATCAATATACTCTTTCCACGATGTTGGCGGCTTCAAGTTTGTCAACACCAAACTGATATACCTCTCGTCCGGGTTAAGACGCTGGCCCTTATCCCAATCAAGTCCAGAAAAACGAAGGTATCCTCCGATAACGAGAATGACGAGCAGTAAAATCCGCTTAACCCTAACAAGAGAAGTCATATTGTTATTATACGAGTGCATGAGAATAGAAAAGAAATTTATTAGCGTAGTCTCGTTGTTGCTTATCGCGCTCGGTGAGTATTTGATTTGGAATCCTCCCGGGTGGCTCTCCAAACTTTCTTTTTTTCGCTCGATTGATCAATTCATACGTCCTGGAATACCTAATCCAGGCGAAACCATAGTGGGATTCCTTTTTGTCATTCTGGCAATCATCCTCCTAGTAACACTATCAACCAAAAATGATCGGCTGCGTCAAGACGCACCGCGTGATACCGTCAGGTTTTCTCCCTCGATCTTTAGGACAATGGTAATGTTGTTATTTCCCTACATAATTTTCCTCTGGGCATTGGAGAAAGGACAATACTCCTGGTTTTTTCCGATCGTATGGATGACAATTCCGATACTCATTGGTTGGTATTTTAGTCAATCAGAAATAAGTGCAAAGCGCCGTCTGCCCGCCGTGGGATGGATCGACATTCTCACCTTCTTGTCGATTTTTCTTATTGCTTTCTTGGGCATGTCGTACCGCCTAGCAGAATTCCCCAACATCGTTATGGGGGACGAACCGGCATTTTTCGTGAGAGCAAAAACCATCTCTGAAGGAAACGAGCACGGAACTATTTTTGATAGCGGAGTATATACATTTCCCCTCTTGGGAAATTTCTATCAAGGCCTATTTCTCTTTTTGGGAGGGCCAACAGTGTTTGCGTGGAGACTTAGCTCTGTCGTCGCCGCAACAACAACATTCTTTCCTTTATATCTATTGGTGCGATTGTGGTTTGGAAAGTACTCGTCTCTATTGACCTTCGCGCTTCTTATAACTTTGCCGTACTTTCTTGCATTCTCACGACTCGGGTATTCGAACATTCACGCAGTACCCATTGTAACGATGATTGTTATGCTCCTCTACAAAGCTTCACTGACAAAACGACTTTCTCTTTGGTATTTCGTTGGAGCGTTATCTGGGCTCGGCTTTTATAGTTATCCGGCTGCGCAGATTGGGATGCTCATCGCGCTGTCTTATATTATTGCCTTAGTCTGGATTGGTGAGTATTCATTGAAATCGGCGGGGCGGATTCTCCTTTGTTTAATGCTTGGTTTTATCCTGATCTATGCTCCCTACGCGATAAAAACTACAACAGTAAACCCCAGAATACTATCTCATAAATGGACAGAGAGTATATTCTTCAATACCTGGAACAAAGATGTGTATTTTGCGGACGTTGCCGCAACAAAAACGCAGATTCTCGTCTGGAAAGTGGATCGTTTTGATTTGTTTTTTGAACCAGAACTCTGGACAAGAATTTTGTTACGAGGAGTCGCAAGGACCGCATTTGTCTTTCTCCATCCTGACATTGTGAATGAGCATTTCGTCGTAGGCCCTCTCGCAGGAGGGATTCCGACAAGTATCCTGTTTCTCCTTGGCTGGTCGACGGTACTCCGAGGATTCCTGGCGCGAGAAAAGCGGATGATTCTTCTCGTCATCTGGTTCCTGTCATGTTTTCTTTTCTTAAGCGCTCTCAACACCATTGGCGCTCGATGGACTCATATGATTCCTGTCGTCCCCGTCCTCGCAATTGTAATGGCGCTGGGGACAAAACAACTTTATGCTACCGCCTTGAATATCATGCTAACTTCTGTTGGCGCCAATGGGAAATTATTCCTTTGGCTCGTGATTTCGATATTCGTTGCAATCGGAATATATAATAATGTGGCGCGATATTTTCTCCTCGCGGAGAAACGTTACCAAGTTGATTTCATGGTGTTCCAGCCCCTAAGTACTATGTTTCAATTTGGCGCTCAATAATGCTCAAATACCTTGCAAGGGTATCTGTAGTGGGAAAATACTTCTCGGCAAGCCGCGCGATGGATTGCCCAGAGTATTTCGCCGAACGAATCGCTTGTATTGCTGCAACTAAATCAAAAGAGTTACTCGCCATGACAATTCTCCCTATTTTTGCGAGTTGAACAGGAATTCTCATTCCTGGCAAATTACTTGAAATAACCGGCACTCCGAATTTCATTGCCTCGGCCTGAACCATCCCGAACGCTTCGGTCCGGTTTACCGACGGCAAAATCAAGATATCAATCAATTTATAAAAGCTTCCCATTCTTTCCGGATCAATCAGTCCTAAAAATTCAACATCAACTCCGCTTTCATCAATTAAACTATAGATTTTCTTTGAATAACGGTTTTCTCCGACGGCATTTCTTGACCCCGCCATCAACAATTTAATTCTCACTCCCTTTTCCTCCAGTAGCCGGACGGCCTCAACTAAATACTCAATCCCCTTATCCTCCGCTATTCTCCCCGCAAAACCAACAACCATCTCTTTGTTTTTTTTAATCTTGCTTACTCCATACTCCTTACTCCCTACTCCCGGAATAGGCGGCAGTATATACTCCGACTTCTCCGGAAAATGCCACAGCTCTTTAGTATTTTCGGCATAGTCTTTGGTGTAATAAACGACTTTATCGGAAAATCTGATAACCACATTGTTCAGCCAATCAAACAAACTTTGAAATAAAATTCTATTTAACCCCGAGGGCAGTAACGGCAAACAGTGAACCGTAGACACAACCGGTTTATTCAACAATTTGGCAACAATTAAAATCGCTAATCCTTCTGCTTGAGGAAGATGAATCCAAACCAAATCACTGTCTTTAATCTCTCTAAAAGCTTGAAAAGCATACCAAGGCATTACCGGAACTTTTCCTAAAGTCGTCAAAACCGGTGAACGGATAATCTTTATTTTTTTATCAACTTCATATTTTGATAGATTCTTTTTATATTGGCTGGTTAAAACCGTAAACTCAAAGTCTTTTTTTGACAGGCCCTCGATCAATCTTTGGACACAGATCGTCAATCCGGAAACATGAGGCCTATAGTAAGACAACGTTGTTAAGATCTTCATTCTTTCATGTTCTAATGTTTTAATGTTCTCTTGAATATCATCACGGTCGGGTGGTCGAAAACCTGAAAAGTTTCTTCTGGACTAAAAGACAATCCCAGGCGTGAAGCGTCCTGCAAAGCAGGATCCTGCTCCGCAGGATAAACTTCACGATATCCCAATGATCCATCAAATAAACGGCGATAAAATTCGGCAGATGCAGAAAATCTATTCTGCAGCCTTAACGAGTTTCCGTAAACCCTATTTGATACCGAGATAAAATAATCGCTTTCGTTGACTAAATTATCCAGTTCTAATTTCTTTTGATTAGTTTTGTCTTCATCTAACTCATAGAAATTAAATAGGGTGATGTTTTGGCCGTGAACCGGATTAAACGGAATGATCCCCAAGTCCATGGCTTCGGTAAAAATCTTGGCTTTACTTGGAATATTGACGGCGGCCCAATCGGCAGCTGCCAATCTATTGTCAACGCTTCCGTAAACTTTCATAACCGAGAAAAACTGCGGTAAGAACAAAACAATGGCCAGAAAAACTATTGTTTTCCCGATTCTTCCTTTTTCCCAAATCCAATCCGCTCCAATCCCGGCAATTAAAATGAATATTGGTAGTACCTGAACCACATATCTGGTCCACTTCGCCCACATCGGTAAAAATGAAAGCAGAGATGCAAGAATTGTTAACAGCATCAAAAGGTTAGACCTTGGCGTATGCCAAGGTCTAACCTTAAAAAACACCACAAACGCGCCAATTAAAAACATCGGCAAAAATAACCAACCGGTTATATATGGAAAAACATGAATAGCCTGGAACCAACCCGGGGTCGTTCCGATAAATTGACGGGTATAAAATACCGACAAATTCCCCATCGCCACGCCGCTTTCATATTTCAGAGTTCCCAAAACTGAACTCCATTTGTTTAATAAGAAAGGATTAGTGAACAGAAAAATAAAAGCCGCAACCCCAAGAGCTAATAAAAGTGTCAGTAAAGGCCTGGCCTTGGGTTTCCCAAGGCCAGGCCTTAATAAAGTTGCAAAGGGCAAGACAAAGACTCCGAATGAAATCTTGGTTCCAATTCCCAATCCCAATGTAACCGCTGCGGTCAATAACCAAAAGACGCTTGCCCGACTACCTTCCGGATATTTCAACAGACTAAATAAAATCGTCAATCCGAAAAATCCCAACAAGCTCTCAACTGTCAAAAAATGCGCAGACTGAACCAAGCCGGCCGAGAAAATTCCCATTAACGCGGCCAGCAAACCAGTCCTCGGTCCCTTTAACTTTTTGCCTGTCAGAAATAACAGTCCGATAATTCCTGTTTGCAGTAACGCTGATACTGCTCTCGCTTGAATTTTTGAATCAAGAAATGAGTAAAGATAAATCGGAAATCCGCCATAGGCGTAAAATTTGGGGTCAAGGCTGGAGAATAGTTTAGCGTTTCTGGAAGCCCCCCAAAGATTATTTTCGTCGGGATGAAACCCCCAACCGCGGTCCCAGTTTAAGTTAAGAAAACGGGAATAGAGGGTGACTGCGGCAAGAAAAAAGAAAAGAATGAATTTCATAAGTTTCTTAAGTGACTTAAGTTGCTTAAGTTATTTAACATGAGTTTCGCCACCTTCTCTCCCAGCTCCACCGCGTAATTTATCCCTCTGTCCCAGGGATAAATCATGGCCTGATTAATGGCATATAGTTTGTCATTAATTTTTATCGGCGGGATTTGACGGGAATAATTAAGGGCCATCACCGGCTGGGCGTTTGGACCGTGGAAAATAAAAAATTTGTCGATTTCTTTTTTCGAAAAATCCGGATTAATTTTTAATAACCAAGGCAAAAATTCATGAAGGGCTTTTTCCGGAGATAAAGTGAATAAGCGGTGATCTTTTGGCAAATAATTTCCTACATACAATAAATGTTTACCGCCGAAGTTCTCTTTCCCGACAAAATTGGTATGTTCACAGACTACTAAAAATGGAAATTTTCTATCCAAAATATTCAACCAATAGATATCAGGAGGCAAAAACGGCTGATTTAATTCCAGAAATAGAACGTGAGCGTCGAGAAAAGGGCCAACCTGCCCGCCAGTCGCTAGCGCTTCAGGCGCTTGCAGGCGGGGGGCTAAGGGCTGAGGGACAAGGGGAGAAATAGCTGTTATTAAGACGGCGTCAAACGCATTTTGGAGATTATTAATGTCTGCCGGACTATTTAGATGTATTTTTCCGCCGAGCTCTGTTATCCTTCGGGCGATTCTATCGGCCAAAGCCTGAAAACCGCCGGGAAATGTTCCCAAAGAAGGAGTTCGTTTTTTTATTCTGGCCCAAAACCAAGCCAGATTGACCTGACTTGAATATCCGGAAAATTTTCCATTCAGCAACGGTTCCCAAATCGTTTTATATCCATTTTCACCCATCAAAAATTTGAGTCCCTTTTCTGCAGTCCATCTTTCTAAGAATTTCCCGTCGGGCAATAATTTAAAAATTGCCAATATCAATCCCATTCTCAATTTATCAACAAGTACCAGTCCCGGAAATTTAAGCAGATCAATTGGAGAGTCAAGGGGATAAACTTTCCGGCGCCAGAAAACACAAGTTTTAGGTCTCAAAAATATGGGGGTTATACCGACTTCTTTTGCTAAGCTAATAATATCTGAATCATTAGTAAAAATGTGATGATAAAATTTTTCCGCCGTCCAACTCCAATTAGGTTTCTTAAACCCAACCGCTAAACCGCCGACTTTATCTTGGGATTCAAAAATCTCGACCTCAACCCCACTTTTTGCCAGTTCCAATCCCGCTGCCAAACCGGCAAATCCCGCTCCCACAATTGCAATCTTCATTAGATGATTTTACAGGATAAGAAGTATTCCTAGAATTATCGCGCCTAAACCAGCAACAATCACACCCAATGTTTGACCGATACCCCCGGCTTTAGGCAAAGCCTGTTGGGCTACGGTCGGAATCGCAGTCGGCCCCTGCGCCAACGGCACCGGCGTATTGGTTGGCTGTCCCGGCGTTCCCGGTACAGGCGTATTCGTTGGTTGCGGTGTATTCGTCGCTGTCGGCCCAAGAGTACCAGTGGGAGTCAAAGTCGGAGTCAAAGTCGGGGTCAAAGTTCCCGTCGGGGTCGGAGTAGACGTTGGAGTCGGAGTCAAGGTTCCGGTAGGAGTAGGCGTAGATGTTAGAGTAGGTGTTAGTGTCGGCGCCGATGCAATAACCCAGGTTTTGCGGCAAGCGCTATCCGGTCCTGGAGTCGGAATGGCAGCCTGGGCCCGGGGCTGACTTTTGGGAACGCTCGGAACCACCGATTCTGTTCCTATCTGTTGTAATCTTAAAGCCGTAATTACTGCAATAATCAACAACGCCAATATCAACAAGACCCCGCCTATAGTTATCAATCGTTTTCGTTTTTGGGCAATTATCATTAGTCTACCCATCCTTTCGTATCATGTAATAACACCGATTCAACTTCCAACTCGCCGGCCGCCGGAATGGTGTACTCTACCGCAAATTGAGTATCATTTAGTTTAACCCCATCGTCGGTGTGCAAAACTCCATTAATAAAAAATGCTGATTTGGTAAAGGTCCCACCGGTTTTGGCTCCAGTGCAGACAAACCGCACTCCGTCTCCGGGACGGGCCTGGGAGGCAAATTCAACGTCGGTTTTGGTTATCCACCCTCCGGCGCCATCAGACATTTGTGGAACCAAACTATCACAATTGGCAGAAATTGTTTCCGGCGTTGGAGTGGCTGATGGTGGAATCGATGTCGGCGTAACAGTTGGTGGACGGGGCGTCGGGGTGGCCGTCGGCTGTGGAGTTGAAGTCGGTCTGGGTGTAGCCGTTGGCTCTGGCGGTAAAGTCGGCCTACCGCTACAAGATCCGCCACAATTTAACTGTCCATCTTTCAGCCTCCAATATGTCGAATTATCCGGACGCCGACATTCTTCGTCAATTTGGCCACATTGACTCCCGATAGCCTGATCGCATCCTATATCGCCGCGGTTTTCATTGCATATTCCGCCGCTACATCCGCCATAACATCGATAAATTGCGCAGGCACCTGTATTTGTATCCGGGGGTGGACACGTTCCACCGCCACCTCCTCCACCGCCGCCGCCACAGGACGAACCCACAGTACAACTAGAATCAGGTTGCCATGTTCTGCCAAGTTCGGAACACTCTGGAGGAGCATATTGACAACTATTACCAGTTTGAGTACCGTTGGCGCATTCGCATCCGCTCCCACTGCATATTGCGCAATACGACGCGTTAGTCTTTAAGTCCTGATTCTGCCTTGTCAGATACAACCCGCTCCCCAAAGCCACCACCAAAAACACTAATGCCACAACCCCTGCTATGACTATCTTTGGTAAATCTTGATGCTTCTTAACATATGGATCTGAAGATTTACCCCCAACCGCCGATAAAGTCCCCGGCGGACGGATGGCCGGATCTTCTTCCGGAACAGGAGTAGCAAGCGGGGGATCAGGCTTGACCACAGTCTCAATTTTAGGTTCCGGAACACCAAGTGTTGTAGGTGGGTTAGCAGCAGAAGGAGACTTTGATGGTAATGGTGGAATCGGATCCACCGCGACTTCCTGCGGCGGCGGAGAATCGGGCAAAACTGAAGGAGTACCCGATGGAGTAAAAGGAGTTGGAATATTATTGGACAGATTGTCGGTCATTAGCAGCAGAAAATAAACCAGTTATTACTAAGGTTAATCCTAACATAGATAAAATAATAGTTTGAGTCAAACCGCCGGATTTAGGAATTCCGGACGAAGTCGCCGGAACTGATTTCTTAGGCGGAACGGTCGGAGTCAAAGTTCCAGCCAAAGGCTGGCCGGCCTTTGGCCGGGGTGTCGCCGAAGGAGTAGAAACATAGGCGGGACGGTCGCCGGAAGCGGCGTTTACTACAAATGACCTCTTTAATATCTGAACAATCCCATTGGCATCGGTCCATTTCAACGTAATGGTATGGTTGCCGTCCTTAAGATTAGCCGTCGCCGGAAACGACCAATTGCCGTTACTATCTACCTCTATTTCACCGGTAATCGGATTGACAGATTCAATTTTGATCTCAACTGAAGATCCCGCCGGTCCTGATCCAAAAAACTCAGGTTTATCGGTATAAATAATCTCGCCTTCTTTTTTAGGATTATCTAAAGTCAACCCTTCGTTTAAGGGGGTTACCGGACCCAAGGAAGAGAAATCGAACAGTGATTTGGCTCCGCTTTTATCAGAAGTCGGCGATCCGGAAGCAGTAGTTTGCTTGCCCGTTGCATCCGATATCGGTTCCCGGCTCTGACGGAAATCATAAGAATTACCGAGCTTTAATGGAGGAACCGGCTTATCTATGGCAGTAGTTAAAATGGCATCCGCTATTCCATCAGGCCCTCCATCAACTTTAATAGCGTAAACAGTGGCGCTTAAATCATAATTCAACCAGGAGTCTCCGTTTTCCGCTCTGATAGTTGATAGCGGCACCGCCCATCCTCCGTTGCTTCCGCTTAAAGCCGAAGCCAATTGGCCGCTTGGTAATTGAACATAAACAATTACGCCTTCTGCCGCTTGGCCGTTTCCGGATAAAATTACCCCGCTGGCAATATCAGACTGCGGCGCCGAAGACAAGGCTTGAGCTGTTTTGACGGAAAACGGTGAACCGTTCTGGTCAAATTGACCATTATCTACACCAATCACAAATTTATACGTTTGTGCGGCGGTCAAAGAATCAACAAGCACGTAATGAACAATCCGTTTATTTTGAGAACCATTGTTATTATCGCGGCCGTCTAAAATAATTCTGTCCGACTTTCCCTGTGACATTAATTTAATAAAACCTGTAGCTGAAATCGTAGTCGTCCAACTAACCGTAAACGATGTGTCCGTAACATTTGATAAAGCCACACCTTGGGGCGTTGGCGAAGCGGCAGCTTTGGGAATTAGTTGCTGGCGGCTATTAATCATAACTATGCCGCCAATCAACCCTCCCACCAATACTATTAACCCCAATAGCGTCGGAATTTTATAGGCCTTGTGCATTTTATTGAGCCTTCTCCGTAGGCTCAACCGTTTTTCTGTTCTCCAGGTTTTGTAAAGCTGCTTCGTCCAGAGTCGGTAAAAATACTTTCAACCTTTCGGCTTGAGCCGGAGCGATATCCGACTTGGATAATACCTGATAAACGCTGACGCCAATCCAAGCGACTATCATTATAAAAGTCATGATAACCACCACCAACCACTCTCTGGCAATAAATATTTTCTCTCTAGGGACAACTACGCTCATAATTGATCCTTTATCTGACTTTCGACCGGGGGCGCTCCTAATACCCCCTGTTGGCTAGTAAACATGGTTATTCCCAGCGTTGCGTAAACCGAATATGGTCTTTGCGTCCTTTCCGACTCCGGAACCGATCTAATTGTAATTGATTGTATTTTTACCATCCGGCCTAATTTTTCTAAGTTACCAACAAAATTCCTGATTTGCGGTTCTTGGCCGCCTACTAACATTGTTGCATCCAATCCAAAGATACTGATTAAAGAATTATCAGTCGGCTGTGGCGATAATAGCCAAAAATTTCCTTCTCTGAATTCTAAAGTGCTCAAGCCATTTGCTGAAGCTAGCAGTTCAAGATCTTTAGCCATATTTTCAACTTCTATGGTTTTTGGTATTGCTCTGTTCAAGAGATAAAGCTTGGAACTGGCCTTGTCATAATTTTGTTTGGCTGTTTGCAATAGTTTCAATTTCCTGTCCAGGCCAATAATGATTTCTTTTTCCGTATTTATTTCTTTCCATAAACCAGCCACAGTGATTAAAGTCGGCCTCAGAGCGAATACCGCCAAAAAACCGCTGAAGGCTATAGTTCCAACCACAGCCAAAGATACCCGGGTGGCCGAAGTCTTGGCTTTTTCCACTATACTCTCTATATATTGACGGTATTCTTGGTATTGTTTCCGGTAATCAAAAGTCATTTTTTGGCCCTTATAGCGTCAATTTCTAAATCAAATCCCGGCTTTCTAACCAAAGATAATCTTAATGCTTTTACTGATATTTCCGAAAATCTTTCCTGGGATTCCAAGCCCGAAAGTAAAGATGAAAAGTCTGAAGCGCTGGCGGCAAATCCGGACAAAGTGGTTTTGTCCGGTTCAATTTGGATTTGACTATAGTCTACTCCCTTTGGGCTTAACTCATTGATCAGTGTCAATTCCCCGTCTGCTTTTAAAGATGAATCAACAGTTTGTTTAACAAAATTCAACCCGGATTGAGTGGATAGAAATGTCCGTTCGAAATCTTTAAAGCTATCGACCGCTAACTCTTTCTGGAAACGCGATGCCCGTAAGTCGGTTAAAGTTCTATCGAACCAAAATCTGGATAAAAAGGCCAGGATAACGACCAGCTCAGTCATTACCACCAAATATCGGCCCGTAGTCAGGGCCCAATTTAAAAATTTGCCGGTTTTTGAAAATTCAAATCTATCGGAAGGTAAAAAGTTGACTCTGGAATTAATTTGGGCAAGCATATTTTCCTTGTATAAAAGAAGTATAGCTCTACCGCAACCAACCGGCAAGCTTACTTTTAAGCCTAGAAGCTTTATTCCGGTGGATGATATGACTTTTAACAGCTTTATCCAAAGCTGAAAAAGCTTTTCCTAAAAGCGGTTCGCTTTCCTTTTGACGAACCGCTCTAATGGCCGCCCTTAAACTTGATCTGACTTTATTATTTGCCAAGTTTCTGTGTTTATCCTGCTTTAATTTTTTCAAAGCCGAACTTGTGATTGGCATATTAAATAGTATTGTACCATCTTTCCAAAACTAATCTTTACCTTTATACTTGGGCCAAGCCTATGGTTTCAACTCTTATAAAAAACGGCAGAAATCTTATTCTGCGGAAACAAAGCAGTATTTTATCCGCAGCTACTGTTATCATGATCGCCTACGGACTGTCGAGTTTATTAGGCTTAGTCCGCAATCGGCTTTTGGCCCAACTCTTTTTTGTTAATCACAAATCACTGCTGGATGCTTATTTTGCGGCCTTTGTTTTACCGGACACAATCTTTCAATTATTGATTCTGGGAGCCTTATCGGCCGCATTCATTCCGGTATTTACCGATGCCCTGAAACGCGATAAAGAGGAGGCTTGGCATATTGCTAATTCAGCCGCCAGCGGTATTCTGCTTTTGTTTTTTATTATATCGGCAGGATTATTCATTTTTGCGGTTCCGGCCAGTAAAATCTTGGCTCCTAATTTTAGCCCCGAATTAACTCAAATTACGGCCCAATTAATCCGGGTGATGCTGGTGGCCCAATTCTTCTTTGCCTTAAGTTCATTTATGACCGGAATTTTGCAGTCGCATCATTTGTTTATTTTGCCGGCATTGGCGCCATTATTCTATAACTTAGGCATAATTATCGGGACAGTATCTTTATCTCCCTTTATCGGCATTTTCGGTCCGGCTGTCGGGGTGGTTATCGGATCATTTTTCCATTTTATGATTCAACTCCCTGGAGTTATAAAAGTCGGATTCAGACCAAGGCTATCCACCGATTGGAAAAATCCTTACGTCAAAAGAATGCTCCGGCTGATGCCGGCCAGGGCTTTCACTTTGGCAATTGGTCAACTAGAGAGGATTATCGCCGTTGCCGTCTCCAGCAGCTTGGCCGCCGGAACTATAACTTTATTTAATTTCGCCAGACAACTGTATATTTTACCGATCGCAATTCTGGGGGCTACCATTGGCCAGGCTTCGTTCCCAACCTTAGTCCATGCCAGAGAAGAGGGAAAAGAAAAATTCGGCGAGACTATCGCCGCTACTATACTCCAACTGTTATTTTTTGTTTTACCGGCAGCAGCCTTACTGTTGGTCTTAAGAATTCCGGCAGTCAGATTGGCCTTTGGATCAAAAGAATTTCCTTGGGAAGCTACATTATTAACCGGTAAAGCCGTTGCCATATTCTCTTTATCAGTTCCGGCTCAAGCCATAAATCAATTGCTAACCCGGTCTTTTTATGCCGCCCAAAACACTAAAATTCCGCTAATCAGCGCGGTTATTTCCACTCTGCCGGTAATCTTTCTAGCGCCCTATTTCTCCATCCATCTTCACTTAGGAATTTTGGGGATAGTCTCTGCAATTGTAATTTCGGACTTTTTTAATGTCATCATTTTGACAGTTGTCTTGAATATATTGATAGTCCCGGGGCTGATTAAAAGGATGGCTCTGCCTGCTGCCAAGATTACTCTCGCCTCCGTAATTACCGGCTTAAGCTTGTGGGTGCCGTTAAGACTATTAGATAAATTTGTCTTTGACACCACTAAGACTTTGGCCCTGATCGGACTATCCGGCAGCGTAATTATTATCGGACTAACGGTTTATTTCGTTTTGGCAAAACTTCTAAGGATAGAACAGCTTTCGGCAGTGTTAGACATTACCAAAAAGATCGGGAATTGGAAACAGGTTTTATCAGAATCCGAAGAAGTCCTCGAACCGACGGCTGGAGAGGCATGAACCAAATCAGAAATTTTACGGCCCCGCGTTTTTATTAAACTATAAATTAATTAACTTCAAAAAAATAATGCTTAAGACTGGTTAAATGATTCGAATCATTTAACCTTTTCATCCTGACACGACCTATTCGGGAGAAGAATCCTGTCAATCTGTTGCACTGTCAATACTTTCTTGCTATAGCATTAAAGTATTGACATAATCCAAATTACCGAAACTATTTCTTGCCCGACAGAATATCTGTCAACCGCAAGAAAAAAAATTAACTCCATAATAACCCTGTACCTTATAATTACTTCATGTCTGCGGCAAATATCAGGAATTTCGCCATTATTGCGCATGTTGATCATGGGAAGTCCACTCTGTCGGACAGGCTAATGGAATTTACCGGCACTGTTGAAAAAAGACAGATGCAGGAACAAATACTTGACTCAAATCCCATTGAGCGCGAACGGGGAGTCACCATTAGTCTAGCGCCGGTAACTATGGAATGGAAAAACAAGACGATAGAAGATAGAAGATTGAATATAGTGGTAGAAGATAGAAAATCGAAAATAGAGAACCGTCTACCGTCTATCCTCCATCCTCAACCACCATCTTCTATTATCAATCATCTATCGTCGCATTTTATTCTAAATCTAATAGACACTCCCGGCCATGTTGATTTTGCCTATGAAGTCGACAGGAGTTTAGCTGCCTGCGAGGGCGCCATACTATTAATAGATGCCACCCAGGGAATTCAAGCCCAAACTTTAGCCCATGCCCAGCGGGCCTTGAATCAAAATCTTTATTTAATACCGGTAATTAATAAAATTGATCTTTCCAATGCCAATGTCCCGGAAGTATTAACCGAACTAAACAATGCGTTTGGATTTAGAGAAGCAGAAATCTCGCTAATTTCCGCTAAAACCGGCCAGGGAGTTGAAAACTTAATCCGGCGCATAATTACCGAATTGCCGGCCCCAAAAGGAAATCAGGATTTGCCCCTGCGGGGATTAATTTTTAATTCTACTTACGACCAACATCTGGGAGTTGTAGCTTTTGTCAGAATCGTCGACGGAGTGCTCACAACGTCAGAGAAATTATCGCTAATGGCTTCGCGGCAAAATTTTCTGCCGAAAGAAATCGGTATTTTCACTCCAAAAAGGACTTTGACGGACAAATTGGAAACGGGACAAGTCGGCTATATCGCCACGGGCTTAAAAGATATCCATCAGGTTAAGGCCGGCGATACGGTCGCTGTTTTCCCGGTCCCAAATTCTTTAATTTCATTACCGGGTTACCAAGAACCAAAACCCAGTTTATACGCCGATTTATATCCGGATGAAGGCGAAGATTTTAAAAGATTTCTAGAAGGATTTGAAAAATTAAAACTGTCCGATGCCAGCTTGTCCGAAAGACAAATATTCTCGCAGGTTTTAGGCCCCGGCCTGCAATGCGGATTCTTAGGACTATTTCATTTGGAGATTACCCGCGAAAGGCTGGAAAAGGAATTTAGATTGCCGACTATTATGACTCTGCCGACCGTCGAATATTCGGCTAAGACTACAGACGGCAAAACCGTAATTATTAAGAACGCCAACGATTTTCCCGATCCGTCAAGGATTATCCAAGTGAAAGAACCGATGACAAAGACTATGATTTTTACGCCGCAGGAATATCTGGGGCCGCTGATGCAAATCTCCGAAAGCCGGCGCGGGAAATATCTCAATACTAATTTTGTCGGCAACCGAGCCCAATTAACCTACGTTATTCCCTTGGCTGAATTGGTCAGCGGCATGTTTGACGAGGTTAAATCGGCATCTCGGGGATTTGCGACTATGGACTACGATATTATCGGATTAGAACCGGTAGAAGCGGTCAAATTAACAATTTTATTAAACCACGAACCGGCAGAATCTTTATCTAGGATAATTGTTAAATCTAAAGCAATCCAAATCGGCAAGCAAATGGTAGAAAAATTAAAAGAATTGATGCCATCGCAGCAATTTGCCGTCCCTATCCAGGCCGCAGTCGGAGCGGAAATAATCGCCCGCGAAACCAAACCGGCTTTGCGAAAAGACGTCACCGCCAAGCTTTACGGCGGAGACCAAACCCGGAAAGACAAATTATTGAAAAAACAAAAAAAGGGTAAAAAAAGAATGGCTCAATTCGGCAAAGTCAGGCTGGAGAGTAGTATTATCACCCGTTTATTCGTATCTTAGGGCATTAATCGGAGACAACTTAGCAGCCTTGCGGGCGGGAAGAATTCCGAAAATCACTCCGACTAAAGTCGAAACCCCGAATGCCAACAGAACCGCCAACAGAGAAACTTTTGTCGGGAAAAACCGATTAACAATTGAACTTCCGCCGGCGCCGATCAGAATTCCGGTTACGCCTCCGGTCAGAGATAGTAAAACCGATTCTATTAAAAATTGCCATAAAATTACCCGCGGAGTCGCCCCCAAGGCTTTACGCAAACCAATTTCCCGCGTCCGTTCGGTAACCGTCACCAACATCATGTTCATTACCCCGATTCCACCGACTACCAAACTAATCGCCGCAATCCCTGACAATCCGATAGTCAAAGTCCCGATTACCGATTGCACCGTCCCCAACAGTTGCCGTTGATCAACCACGCTGAATGTATCGGCTTTACGGCTTTTCAAAAGATGAGTTTTGATGGCTGAAATTACCCCGTCTATCTGGCCTGCGTTTGACGCTTTAACAACAATAAAATCCACTCCCGGCGAATCCACCAGTTTTTGCAGGCTGGTAATGGGAACATAAATTTGGTCATCTAAATCGCTACCCCCAAATCCGCCGCCGCCGCGGGGATCGGTTACTCCGATAACTTCAAATGCGACAGACGAAATATATACGGATTTCCCCAGATAATTTCCGTCCGGAAATAAATCCCGGGCCGCGGTCGGCCCCAGAACCGCCACTTTTTTAGACCGGTTAACCTCTGATTCGTTGTAAAACCGGCCGCCAGCCATGGTTATTGACCTGATCTCTTTATACTCGTAGGTAGCGCCAACTACATTCAATTGTTTTTGCTTGCTGACTGATTTGGCCTTGATTAATTTTTGGACTTGAGGATTAACCTTGACAATGCCCAGATGGAGTTTTTTAATGTCGCGGACGTCTTTTTCAGAAAAAGTTTTTCCCCCAACCGGCGGACCCCCTCCCCGAAAAGCAGCCGGCCGGCCTTGTTCGTCAACCAAATTAACCGGAAATACTATAATAATATTTGACCCGAGAGCTTCAAACTGGCCGGAAACATATTTTTTCAATCCGTCTCCGATGGACATCAGCATAATCACCGATCCGACACCAATGACGATTCCCAGAATGGTTAAAAACGTCCGGGTTTTATTCCGGGATAACGACTGCCAAGCGGTAATAAAAATGTTGTATATATCCATAAAATTAGTGACCAGTAATGTAGTGATATTGTGACGAGTAATAGAAAATAGTGATTGGTGATTTGGAATCTCAAACTTCTAATTTCCAATTTCTATTACTTGTCTCTAAACCGCTACACTCTAATGTCTATCTTTTTAATAAATATGTTTCTTTAACAATTCCATCCACAATTGCAATCTTCCGCGAAGCATGTTTGGCAACCGATTCTTCGTGAGTAACGATAATAATGGTCTTACCTTGGCGGTTGAATTTGTCAAACAAACCCATAATAGTCCGGCCGGAAAGCGTATCGAGATTCCCGGTTGGCTCGTCGGCTAGAATTATTGAAGGATCGGTAACTATCGCCCGGGCGATCGCCACCCGCTGTTGTTGTCCGCCGGATAGCTGATTAGGCTTATTGTCTTATTTATCCGCCAAACCTACTGTCTCTAAAGCCTTGAGGCTCAATATTTTTCTTGACGCTGACGGAATTCCGGCATAGACCAGTGGCAAGGCTACATTTTCCCAAGCTGCTGTTCTTGGTAAAAGATTAAACTGTTGAAACACAAATCCGATTTTGCGATTCCTGATCTTGGCAAGCTTGGTTTCAGATAAACCGGAGACGTCTTGCCCCTCCAGATAAATTTTCCCGGTTGTCGGGGTGTCCAGCAACCCCATTAAATGC
>Ga0082335_1000973_pt1 | contig 66429 bp, 63 predicted proteins | sample Subgrocontami58m_FD_72375 | JGI IMG/M metagenome (GOLD analysis project Ga0082335, IMG submission 72375) | Subsurface groundwater microbial communities from S. Glens Falls, New York, USA - GMW37 contaminated, 5.8 m (SPADES assembly) (version 2) ... | reverse complement strand
AGATCATCGCTGGTAAAGGCATAGATCGCCACCAGGATCTCCTTTTGGGCTTGAGCTAACTCTCGAACAATATGGCTGGAACACTTTCCCAGGGGGCTGAAGCATGCCTGAACTGCCATGCCGGCCCAGGCCTCGAGAGAAAACAGTGCAAAGTGTAAAATGCAAAGTGCAGAAAGAAAAAGGATTTTGTATTTTTCACTTTTCATTTTGCATTGCCCGAAGGGGCCGGCACATCTCCAGGATCAACCTCTCCATCACCATGCGCGGAGGATGTCCGGTTGATTTGAGGCGGATGTCGGTTTGATAGAGGAGGCCCAGGTACCGCACCAGCTCCTTTAGCGTGAAGTTGTCCGCGCTCTTGAAGCTCATGTAGACGAAATAGGGATTTCCTGGCAGCGGCGCTACCCCGTCGTGGAGCATGCTCTTCTGAAACTGCGGATAGCTCATGCCGGCTTTCCATCTCTCGCGAAGCTCTCCCTCTATGAGTTGACGCGCTGCCATGAGCCGGCGCACCTCGCTCGTGATCGGTGCCAGAAGCGCCAACGGGTGATGGCCCTGGGACAACAGCCGCAACAGATGGCTGAGAGCTGCTACCGAGTCCCGCTCCGCCAGCGCCTTGGTCAAATCAAAGACCCATCCCTCTCCCTGGTCGGAAAAGACCTCTTCCACATCTTTTACTTTGATCCACGGCTCCTCGCCCACGTAGAGAAAGAGTTTCTCCAGCTCCTGATGGACAGCCCAAAGCTCCGCGCCGGCCCGCGCAAGGATCATCCCTCGCGCTTGGGCCTCGATCTTCTTTCCTCCTTCTTTTAGACGTTGGTCGAGGAATTCCGCTAGAGCCTCCCGGCTCATCCTGCCGTTTTTTTCCCGCCCTATACTTAGGTCAAGCACCGACCCCTTTTCCTCAAATCTTTTGTAAAGACGGGTCCTTCGATCCACATTGGCGGTGATCAGGAGAACATCCCAGGGGGGCAAGCCCTGCTCCAAAAACTCCATAAGCCTGTGCCCTTCGCCTCCTCTGCGCTGACTCAGCTCCATTCCGCTGTTGCGACAGAAAAGCAAGAGCCCCTCCACCTCTTCCTTAAGCTCTCTGCCATCTCCACCCAAAAGCTCGGCGAGCTCGGCACCTGAGGTCGAGTCCTGGGATCTCTCCCAGCGCTCCTGAGTCCACCCTTCTACGATCAGCATATCCAAAAAAAGTTTCGCCGCCTCATCTTTTTTCCCTTCACCCCAGAGCTGCAGCACTCTTGCGCCTACCTCCCCCTTGTGCTCGCGCGAGAGGAAGTAGGGCGCGTTCTCTACCAAGACCGTTTTCGTTCCGGGAAGAAACGGCGGGGTCATCAGGGCCGCTTCGATTTCGTCCCAAGGGGCAACACGGCCATCAAACTGCTCCAGATTGAATGCTCGTCTTTCTGGTGGGACAAGGAGGTCGAGGAGCGCTTTACTAGCCGCATGCACCTGGTAGTCATCGCCGTGGAGGAGTAGCAACGATGGTTCTTCCCCTTTACGGATCTCGGCGAGGACCGCCTCTAGCTCTTGTTTCATGGTTTAGCTTGTAAGCTATCTAGCCGTCCGCCGCCAGCGAAAACCAGAAGCTTATAGCTGACCGCTGAAGGCTAATTTTTCGGCACCCACATTTGACTTTTCTCACTCCAGACATAATCGGATTTCCACACCTTGAAACCGATGGTGAAATCTCCGCCGGATCTGGAGGCAAAGGCCCTTTCCGTGGAATGGGGGATCTCCACCCGTGCCACTTTATAGACCTGCTTGCCGCCCCCCTTGTTGATCAGGATGCGGTCCCCCACCTGCATGGCGCCGCGGGCTTCCCTTTTTCCCTTCATGGAGAAAAGTTAACATCGCGCAGCCCGGCGTGCAAATGGATCTCCCGCCTTTAAGGCGCAAAGCACTATATGCTATGAACCATACGCAATGGCTCTGAGCTCGCAAAACTCCAAAGAGCGGTGGTTTTTTCTCTTTATCGCGACCCTGTCCCAGGTGAGCATGGCCGTTATTCATCTCGGTATTCCGGCGTTAATCCCGCTGATTCAGGATGAGCTCAAGCTCAGCCGTACGGAGGTGGGCCTCCTGACATCCGTTCTCAACAGTGGCGTTGTCGTTGCTGCCATTGCTGCGGGGAAAGCGGCTGATCGTTTTGGCGAGCGGCTGATCATCGCCTATGGAGCGATGGCATGCGGGATCATCGTCATGGGGATGAATTGGGCGGCGGGCTTTGCCACGCTTTTTCCCGTCCTTCTCTTGCTGGGCTTGGCCACCGCCACCGCCACGCCGGCGGGGAGCAAGGCGGTTGCAGGTTGGTTCCATGCGAGGGAGAGGGGAACCGCTATGGGAGTGAGACAGATGGCCATCCCTCTGGGCGGAGCAATAGCCGCTATGACTCTCCCCTCTGTGGCGCTCCGCTATGGATGGCGTTTTGCCCTCGCCTTTGCCGGTTTGTTCGCCGTAGGGATGGGCCTGGCAGCCCTTTTTCTCTATAAGGAGCCTCCGATCTCTAGTCGCCGGGCAGAGGAAGGGCCGGTAGTAGGAATCAAAGGTCTTATTCAACGGAGGAATATCCGATCCGTTCTCTTCTTTGTCTTCATTCTGGGCGGAGCGCAATGGTGCTACCTGGCCTATCTGGAGCTCTATTTGACCGAGACTCTGGGCTTCTCGATAAGGCTTGCCGCCAGCCTCTTGGCATTGGGCCAGATCTGCGGGGTTGGGGGAAGGGTATTCTGGGGATTTTTGAGCGATCGGTTTTTTAGCGGCAGGCGCAAACCTACGCTGCTCGTGGTCGGTTTCCTGGCTATCCTCATGACTCTATGGACATCGCTCTTTTCACCTCAGACTTCCTCCGGGCTGGCCTTCTTGGTGGTCGCCCTCTTGGGGTTGACCCTGCTCGGGTGGAACGGTCTCTACTTGGCCTTTGTTTCGGAATTAGCCGGTTCCAGGGTAGCCGGCATGGCCATAGGATTGAGTAATACGGGGGCCTTTCTCGGCATCGTCACCCTGCCGCCGATCTTTGGCTTTATCGTTGATCATAGCAACTCTTACCGTCCGGCCTGGATTGGGCTGGCCGGCATGATTCTCGTCGCCCTCTCGGTTCTGCGCTGTGTCCGGGAGGAGGATAAATATTCACTTTAGGATTTTTCCACTATCCTTGACAACCGTGGTCCCCTTTCTTATAGGTGGTGAGATCCTAATCTTGCCAGGGTGAACCGAAGAGTTAGTCTATGAAAGTTGATATCCACGCCCACTACATCCCAAGGGATGGCCTGAAGATTGCCCGGGAGATCGGCAAGCGCTACGACCTCAAGATCACCCGGGATGAAAAGGGACGGGAAGTGCTCACGCGTAACGGGAAGCGAGAGTTTGGTCCGTTGCGCGAAGAATTTTACGACCTCGATCTACGTCTGAGCATTATGGATAAAGCGGGCATTGATATTCAGGCCCTATCGGCACAGAACTCTTTCTTTTTTTATTGGATGGCGCCCGAAGAAGGGTTGGAGTTAGCCCAGTGGCTGAACGACGCCTTCGCCGCCGCAGTCAAAAAAGAGCCTAAACGTTTTGCCGCACTGGCCACCGTGCCCTTGCAGGACAGCAGGAGGGCAGCCGGGGAATTGGAACGGGTGGTAAAAAAGCTTAATTTCCGCGGGGTCCAGATCGGCTCTAATATCAACGGACGCTACTTCGATGATCCGGGCTTCGATCCCTTCTGGGAGGCAGCTCAGGCCCTGGATACGCTCATTTTCGTTCATCCCACCAATGTGGCCGGAGCGGAACGGATGGGGGACTACTACCTCTTCAATCTCATCGGCAATCCCGCAGAGACCTCTTTAGCCTTCGCCAAATGTATTTTCGGCGGCGTGATGGAGCGATTTCCCCGGCTAAGATTCTGCCTCGCCCATGCCGGCGGCTTTCTCCCCTATACCTGGGGGCGGCTGGAGCGCGGCTACCAGGCCGTTAAAGATTGCCAGGGAAAGATTTCCCGGCCGCCCGGTGAATATCTCAAACTCTTTTACTTTGATACGATTGCGCACAGTCAGATGGCGCTGGAATACCTGGTGCAAAATTTCGGCGCGGATCATGTGTTGCTAGGCAGCGATTATCCGTTCGATATGGGCGACCCGGAGCCTTGGAGGACGGTGGACAGTTTAAGGATTGGGAAGAAGGACAAAGAAAAAATAGGCGGGGAAAATGCCGCCTCGCTTCTAGGTATCAACATATAAAAGCAAGGAGGAAAAAATGCGTTTTGTAACCTTTACGGTAAAAAAGCAGAACCGGGTGGGTCTCATGGCGCCGGGCGACTTGATCATCGATCTTGCGGAAGTCAACCGGCGTTATCTGAAAGGTGGCTCGCCGTCCTATCTGACCACCATGCAGGCTTTCATTGAAGGGGGCGCAAAGGCCATCGGCGCGGCTAAAAGGGCGGCGCGGTACGTGGGGGTGCAGAGCCCAGAGGGGCTAAAGAGGCTTGGCAGTGTTGGGGCCATCGTTCAGCTCGGGCGGGCCAAAATTATTTCCCCTATTCCTTGGCCGAGGAAGAACGTTATTCTTCTTGGGGTCAACTATAAAGAGCATGTTGAAGAAGGAGCGAGAGCAAGATCCCTCGAGCTCAAATATCCGGAGGCGCCGGTTTTCTTCACCAAGCCGGCAACCTCCATCATCGGCCACCTGGGGAAGGTCGTCCACCACAGGGCGACCGAGAAGCTGGACTACGAGATCGAGTTAGCGGTGATCATCGGGAAGAAAGGGAGAGATATTCCCAAGGAAAAAGTTTATGATTACATCTTCGGTTATACGATCTGTCTCGACATGACCGCTCGCGACCTTCAGCGCAGGCACGGCCAATGGTTCAAGGGAAAATCTCTGGATACCTTATGCCCCTTAGGGCCCTGGATCGTGCACAAGAGCGCCCTGCCAAATCCCCAGGCGTTGCGTCTCATATGTCGGGTTAACGGCGAGGTCATGCAGGATGACAATACGAGCAACATGATTTTCGATATCCCGACAACGATCGAGTCGCTCTCCAGCGGGATGACCCTTGAGCCTGGCGAGATCATCAGTACCGGAACTCCCTCGGGCGTGGGCTTTGCCCGTGTGCCGCCATTTTTCTTAAAGCCGGGGGATAAAGTCGAAGGCGAAATCGAGGGCATTGGGGTCCTCCAGGTAGAGATCGCCGCTCCGTAAAAGAACAGTTGTGAGTTTTTAATTTTTAGTTTTGGTTCAACTAAAAACTAAGCATTCGAAACTAAAAACTTTTACATTATGGAGCGAATCAGGCCTACCGCCGTGGCGGGGTCGTTCTATCCCGCGGAGGCGGGAGAGCTGAAAAAGCTGCTCGAGGAGTGCTTTTTCGCGAGCCCTCTTGGCCCGCAAGGAAAAAAATCTATCTCTCCATCTTTCTTAGGAGGGATGGTCCCCCATGCCGGCTATATCTATTCCGGTCCCTGCGCCGCTCACTTTTATTCAGGGCTCCAAAGGGAGATCGGCTCGGTTATTCTTTTAGGGGTCGATCATCGAGGAATGGGCGCGAAGGCCGCACTGAGTCCGGCGGACTCCTGGGAAACTCCCCTAGGGAGGGTCCAGGTAGATCGAGAGCTGGCGGGATTGCTGGAGAGTGAAGTCGGCTTTCTTAAAAGGGATGAGCTGCCTCACCTCCACGAACACAGCATCGAAGTCCAGCTTCCGTTTCTGCAAACCGTTCTGGGAGAATTCACCTTCTTGCCCATCTCGCTGTCTCATCTCTCCGAGGAAGAGTGTAGAGAGCTCGGCCAAGCGATAGCGCGTCTCTACGAAACGGAAAATGGCTCGGGTGGAAAGAGGGTCTTGATCGCCAGCAGCGACCTGAGCCACTATCTCTCGCCCAAAGAGACCGAGAGGCTCGACCGCATGGCCCTGGAGGCTGTCCTCGCTCTCGACCCGCCAGGGCTCCTGAGGATAGTCGAGGAGGAGGATATCAGCATGTGCGGGGTTATTCCGACGGCAGTCTTTTTGTTTGCTGCTAAGGAATTAGGTGCGAGACAGGCGCGCCTGCTCAAACACTGCCATTCCGGCGATGTGGTGCCGATGAGAGAGGTGGTCGGCTACGCCAGCGTGGCGGTGGAGCTTTAGGAAAAACCCTCTTGGATAAAGGTATGAAAATGAAAAATTCCCTATCCTCCCTCTTCGTTGCCCTCTTTTTCCTCACCTTCTATTCCGTCGGAGAGCCTGCCCAGCGCCAACGGCCAGGGGCCGACACAAAAGCCTCTGCTAAAGAGGCGATCGGGAAAGGTGAGGTAAGGGGCGCCCTCGGCGCGGCGGAATCCAGGGCGACAGAGGCGGAAAAAAACGGCGCCTGGAAACAGGCAGCCCAGTCCTACGTTCAGGCGTCCGTGGCGGCCAGAATCAGCGGCCAGGTCCAGAAAGCTATCACCTACGGCAACAAGGCCTTCGAGATGGGGGAGAAGGCAAAGCTTCCAACCATTCAGGTCCAGGCCATCTTGCAGCTCTTCATTGCCCTGCGGAACGTCGGCCAGCACGCCAAGGCCAGGGAATGGCTCTACAGGGGTTTTGAGATCACCGAACAGATCGATGCTCCGCCGGCCAGGCAAAACCTGGAGGCCAACCTGTATAGAGAGCTGGGAATGGATTTCTTACGCAGCGGGGAGATTCAAAAGGCGATTGAGAATGTGTCGTATTCCCTCCGGGTCCGGGAGTCCCAACTGGCTTTTCTCAAAAAGCGGCGAGGGAAAAATCCGGCCATCCAGCAAAGGATTCCTCGCGTAACGAATGCGCTAGTTTCAACTCTGAATACCCTCGGCAATGTCTACCAGCGTGCGGGGAATACTACGGAAGCGATTAAGGTTTACGAACGGGCTCTCGGCATCATCAAAGAATTCGGTCTAAAGACTCCCGTTGAGAGTACTCTCTATCAGGGGCTGGGCCGCCTTTATCTTGAGCAAAAAGAGTTTCCCCGCGCTCTGGAGAATCTCCAGAAGGCTCTCGAAATAGCCGAGCGCCTCCAGCATGCGCCTGTCATCCAGCAAGCCAGCAGTCAGATAGCGAATCTTTTTCTTCAGACCGAGAAACCTTCCGAGGCCATCGCTTACTACCGAAAAGCGATCGACAGCATCGAGTCGACCCGCTCGCTTCTCGAATCTGAGGAGTTCCGCAGCTCTTTTTTTGAAGACAAGAGACAGATCTACGCCGGCATGATCCTGGCGCATCTGCAGGCGAGAAATCCAGCGGAGGCCTTCAATTACAACGAGCGCGCCCGCTCGCGCGCCTTTCTGGACATTTTGGGGAGCAAGGTGCTGCTGGCAAAGGGAAACTTGTTGGAGGAGGAGAGGGCACTGCAGGCAAGAATCAGCACCTTACGGGCCAAGATTGCGGCGCAAGGGGAGAAAGGGGAAGAGGTAGAAGAGGCAGAGGATGCCGAGGAGACAGATACCTCTCAGGAGTCCCAGCTTCGCCAGGAGCTGGAGGAGGCGCAGAAGGCCTACGGCGAGTTTCTGGCCAAGGTGAGAAAAGAGAACAAAGAGCAGGCGTCCTTGATGAGCGTGGAGCCCCTCACTTTAAAGGAGCTGCAGGAGCTGCTCGACCCGGACGTAAGCGTGCTCGAGTACTTTGTGGTGCGCCAGGCGGTGCTTCTCTGGGTAGTGGAGAAAGAGAGACTGCGTTTTGTCAGGATTCCCATAAACCGGGCAGACCTGCTCAAGAAAGTCTCCTCCCTTCGCGACGCCATTTATCAGGTGGGAGAGAAGGAGAAGTTTAGGGGTTACTCTGAGGAGCTCTACAAGCTACTCATAGAGCCGGCGCTTCCCCATATCCAGGGCAAAGAGCTTCTGATCATACCCCACGATGTGCTGCACTATCTTCCCTACCAGGCACTGCTTTCAGATAAGGGTAAGTACCTGATTCAAGACTACGCGCTCTACTATTTATCGAGCGCCAGCCTGATGCAGTTTACCAGGGAGAAGAGGAAGGCAAGCAGGGAGAAAAGCGGAGATAGGGCGCTGGTGATGGGCAACCCGAGTCTAGGGGATGAGGCCTATGATTTGCGGTTTGCCGAGAGGGAGGCCAAGGAGATAGCGCGGGTGTATCCCAAGAGCGCGGTCTATCTTAAGACCGAGGCGACCAAGCCCAGGGCGGTCTCGTTAAGTCCGGACTATGACATTTTGCATTTTGCCGTTCATGGGGAGTTCGATCAGGACGATCCGTTGAGTTCAGGGCTTTTGCTGGCGGCAGGAGGCAAGGGAGAAGGCAAGCTCAAGGCGAGCGAGATCTTCTCGCTTAACCTTAAGGCGGACACGGTGGTGCTGTCTGCCTGTGAGACGGGTTTGGGGAAGATCACCAATGGGGATGAAATCATCGGGTTAACAAGGGCCTTTATCTATGCCGGGGCGCCTTCTGTGGTGACCACGTTGTGGAAGGTCAATGACCGGGCCAGTTATGAGTTGGTGCGGGAGTTTTACACTAATCTCAAGACGGCCAAGAAGTCGGAGGCCTTGAGGCAGGCGCAGCTTAAGATCATGAAAGAGTTTCCCCATCCCTTTTTCTGGGCCGCCTATGAGCTCAATGGGGAGCGATAGGAAAGGCTCATGCCCCTCGTCAGGCCAGATTTGACTTGCCTCCGTCCATCTGTTAGGGATTGCTTAATGCTAGGGGTGTCCGCCATTGACGGACTGAGAGCCCGACATCGAAACTGCCGGGTAACCCTCTGAACCTGATCCGGATAGTGCCGGCGTAGGGAAGCGTGAGAGTCACTGTCCCCTCTCTTCTTTTCTTCAGCGACGGGGCGAACTTGAGACCGTATTCCCTGACCATTTTATGTGGTCAAGCCGGATACGGTTTTTTAATTAGGTGATAGTCTTTATCAACGGAGAAAAGAGAGAAATAGCTGCGGAGCTCAACGTGGCACAACTGCTTCAAGAGCTGGGGATTCGTCCGGGCAGGGTGGTCGTAGAGCTCAACCGCGATGTTGTCTCCCGCGAGTCTCACGATACGACCTTCTTAAAGGAAGGGGATAACATCGAAATCGTCCACTTTGTCGGTGGAGGCTAAGAGGTGAAAAATGGAAAATCTGCTTAAGCTGGCTGATAAGAGCTACAAGTCGCGTCTCATTGTGGGGACCGGAAAATACAAAGACTTTCGCGAAACCCAGAGGGCCATAGAGATCTCTGGTGCGGAAATTGTTACCGTAGCAGTGCGCCGGGTCAACATCACAGATCCCAATAAGGAAAATCTGCTCGAGTACCTGGACCCTAAGAAATATACTATTCTACCGAACACCGCTGGTTGCTACACGGCTGACGATGCCGTCCGCACCTGCCGTCTAGCCCGTGAGGCCGGGGTGGGCAATATGGTCAAGCTGGAGGTCATAGGCGACGAGAAGACCCTCTTCCCCGACATCCCGGCCACCCTTGAGGCGGCGCGGCTCCTGATCAAGGAGGGATTTGTAGTCCTCCCCTATGTCACCGATGATCCCGTAACGGCGAAAAAACTACAGGAAATGGGATGCGCCGCCGTTATGCCGTTGGCGGCGCCGATCGGTTCTGGTCTTGGTATTCGCAATCCCTATAACCTTCGGATCATTCTGGAGCAGGCAACGGTTCCTGTGATTGTCGACGCCGGAGTGGGAACGGCGTCCGATGCCGCGATAGCTATGGAGATGGGCTGTGACGGTGTTCTGATGAACACGGCGATTGCCGGCGCCAGGGATCCCATCCTGATGGCGGAAGCGATGAAGCTCGCCGTTGAAGCGGGAAGAAAGGCTTTCCTGGCCGGGCGCGTGCCGAAGAAACTTTACGCCACCGCCTCTAGCCCGCTGGATGGCATCTTAGCTTAGAAACCCGGTTTTGCCATTGCGATCTCCCAACTTCGATCTCTACCTCGTTACCGACCGCAACCAGACCGGGGGAAGGGATCTACTCTGGGTTCTTGAGCGGGCGTTGGAAGGAGGGGTGAGGGCGGTCCAGCTCAGAGAAAAGGACCTTGGAGGCCGGGAACTCTTTGTTCTGGCGGAAAAGACCAAAAGGCTTTGTGAGCGCTATCAAGCGAATCTCTTTGTCAATGACCGCGTCGACGTCGCGCTTGGCGTCGATGCTGATGGGGTCCATCTGGGAGGCGATTCCATGCCTGTCCGTGCTGCCAGGGAATTGCTTGGAGCGGAAAAACTGATCGGGGTCTCGACTCATTCCATCAATGAGGCAAGAGAGGCGGAGCAGGAAAAGGCCGACTTTATTATTTTCGGGCCGGTCTATTTCACTGCTTCAAAAGCTGCTTACGGAGAGCCTCAGGGCCTGGGGCGGTTAAAAAAAGTAGTGGAAAAAATTTCCCTTCCCGTTTATGCTATCGGGGGTGTCAAGGTCGGAAACATAGCCGAAGTTAAGGAGACCGGCGTCCGCGGGATTGCGCTGATCTCGGCGGTGTTGAGCGCTTCAGACCCCAGGGCAGCTACTCGGAGAATTCTTGAAACGTTAGCGAGGTAATCGCATGAAAGAAATCGCCCAGGCGGCTTTACAGTACATTCAAGGGAATCTTTTGGCCAGTCTTGTGATCGCGGTGATTGCCGGTTTTGCCGGGATGAAAACGGTCTCTTTCGCGAAAAAGACCAACCCCGCCCTCTTTTTCATTGTCGGGGCGTTGGGGGTCTTCCTGGGCCAGTTTGCCATTCTCTACTTTGGTCTTAAGGGGATTATCGATGAGATATCCGCGTTTCGCCTTTTTTTCGATTTGCTGGTTGCGTACATTGGCGCTTTTATCGTAGCCTCGCTCGTCAATATCTTTAAACCTCATTGAGCCACCCTAGCTCAGTTGGTAGAGCAACTGATTCGTAATCAGTAGGTCGCCGGTTCGACTCCGGCGGGTGGCTCCAGAATTTCTCAATGGCTTACGATCCGAGCCGTGGAAAGCGCTTAGGGCAGCGGCTTGTCCAAGCCTTTCTTGAGTTCGGTCATGCTGATCTGACTGACCCGGATGAGCCCGCGGCGCGGCCTGTCGAGGTCCACGATGACGAAGATCGTAAGGGCGAACAGGACAATCATTATTCCGGTCACCACGGCGGCTCGGTGATTGGCGAGGCCGTTCGAATACCCGATCATGCCGACGGCGAGAATGGCTGTGGCAAAAAGGAGAACCAGCACGGATGCCGGCACGTGATTATCCAGGGCGGCGTCCCTCAATCCCTTCGCGTCGATGAGCTCGTTCAAGGCGGTGATGAACAACCCCGTGGTGAAGTTCTGCGGCTCCTTGCCGTTCACCGCCGCGGCCAGCAGCCAAAGTTTTTCGTGGAGTTGCGCCGCCTTGCGCTCAAGCTCGTCGAGCGCCGCCGGATCCAATCTCTGTTGGGCGCTCTGGAGACGGGTGTCGACATACTGGCGCAGTAGAGCCACCGCCTCGCCTCTTTCGGGAGAGGGCAGGAGTCGGGCGCGCAGCGCCGCGGTTCCGATCGCGTTGGCCTCGCTGACAACGGCATGCTTTCGCCCGTCGTACCGGGAGACGGACATCGCCACCGTGAAGCCGAGCAGGATCCCCAGCAGGACGAGGATTTCCGATTGAACGGAGTCGAGCCGCGATTTTGCCGCCTCGTCCAGCCGCGATCGACGGCGGAGCCCGAGCCTGTAGCCCGCTTCCGCGCATGCAAAGAGCAGCGCCAGCAAAACGAGCACCACGAGGGCTTCGGATTGGCTGTATAGGAATTCGTCCGCCACGTTTGTCTCACTTCACGGCGCCGGGCGCTTAAACATATCCGTCGCCAGGGCACTGCGACGGGGAAAAGGAATTCTCCTGCCATTGCGGGGATTTGTCAAGGCGGTAGCCGTGTGCGCCTCGCTCACGACAGTGGCAGCGCTCGGAAGTTCAGAACCCGTTCTAGAGCGGCGGGCGCGGGCCTTTTTGCTTGCAGCTTGACGACCTTACCTGAGTCGGCTATCATACGTATAATATCTGGAAGTGTACGTATTGAGGAGGTTTATGAAAACCAATCTAAAAAGAAAAAACTACTACCTTGACGAACGAAAGATAAAAAGAGCCAAGACAATTCTCGGAGCCCGTACAGAAACCCAGGCTATCAATGCTGCTCTAGATCTGGTCGTGTTTAGAAAGGAGATTTTGGAGTCGTTGGAAAAGGTTTCGGGTAAGGGCGGCATAGAGAAAATCTTCTAGTGGCAAAACACCTCATAGATACCGACCTGTACGTTGATATCATTCAAAGCGGGACGACTCTCCCGATTCTTCGCGAACTCTACGATAAGCAAGCCCCTGGCATCTATTTTAGCTCAGTAGTCGCGCAAGAGCTTCTAGCGGGAGCCCGTTCCCCAGCGGGCAAAAGGCATGTGGAAACTCTCTTGGCTCCCTTTGAAAAGGCCGGGCGTATTGTCACCCCCGGTCATAGAGAATGGAAACAGACGGGAGATATTCTGGTGAGGGTCTTGGAGCTGCGGCCAGACCTTAAAAGTAAGTTGCCAAGTCTAGTGAATGACTGTCTTTTAGCCTTAAGTGCCCGCGCCCTTGGCGCCACGCTCTATACCAGGAACCGGGACGACTTCATGCTGCTGCAAAAAATAAGGCACTTTTTCCTAGTTGTTGTGAACTAAGCCCTCCAGTGCTCTCTAAGATCAGTTTTTAGTTTTAAATTTTGAATTTTTAGTCAACTCAACACTCAGCACTCATAACTCAAAACTGGATATGGGACACTCAGAAGATCTCCCGCCAGGTTACCATTACAATCCCGCCATCCTGGTTGTCCTTGAGCCGCTTGTCATAATGGAATTTAGCTCCCGTAGCGGCGCTCACGGTCGCTCCGACCACCGAGCCGTACAGGTCGCCGCTTCCTGAAACCACAACTCTCGCATTAGGCGCGTAGACCGCCATGTAAACGAGCGGGCCGCCGGCTATATCGAGTCCCCCTTTGGCTGACGAAACGCTGGAGAAGACTTTAAGATTTTCCGCGACGAGCGTGGGATTCTGAATCCCTCCACCGGTCAGCAAACTGTGGGCGGTCAAGGAGATTGTGACCGGCCCGCTTATCGCAAGGGTGCTCACGCCCCCGCTCAAGTCTATGCTGCTGAAGCAATAGCTCCCAGGGGCGAGGACGATCGGCGCGGCGCCCGATCCCTGGAGCTGGCCGGTGGTCGGGTCATAGATTCCCCCTGTGATTCCTACCCCGGTGCTGTAGGGCGGCCCGCACGGAGAGACCGTAAGGTACGGGCGCAAAGGGGCGCCGCTCATGCTGGCGCCGGTAACCGTTGCCCCGATCTTTAAAACGCTCCCCCCGGCTACGGCGTTTCCTTTGACCCGGGTGGTAAGAGCCGAGAGCAGGATGTTGCCGTTACTCAGGACATCGCCCTCACTTCCGGCCGTAAGAATCGTGTAGGGCAATTTTCTCGAGTCAAAGCTGTCCGTCTGGCTGCCACCCGAGAGCGTGACGCCCTCCTTGCCGCAGAGCGCACAGAAAAAAAGCGATTGACGCCTGAACTCGGCTTCCATCACCGCTTTGGAGCGGCTGGAAGGGCAGGGATCTCCTGCCGGAAGGCAGCCCGTGGAGGTTACCTTCACTCGCCGGGGGTCAGATCCGGCCACTGCCTCAGCGGTGGCCGTGTAGCTTCCCTCATCGAAATCCCTCTTGCGGAAGAGCGTGGTCCTGCCTGCGGCGGTAGAAAGCGCGCGAAAGTCGTTTACGCCGTCGTTGTTCTGAAGCTCGTCCCAGCCATGATTCAGACCCGCCTCGGCGATATAGAATGCCTGGATGCTCATCTTGAGCCTGGCGGCGGTGCGAAGATCGAGCTGCCCGGAGAGCAGCGCGCCGCCCGCCGCTAAAGAGACGAGGCCCATGACCAGAAGCAGCGGCATCAGGATGAAGCCGGCGTCGTCTTTCAGGGTTTTTCTACAATCCATGACAACCCTTTCACCCTATCATTCGCTGTTTCTGAAAAAGACGTCGGAGACCAGGGCTACTCTTACCTTCTTTCCGCTTGCCTTGCCGTATGGAGTCGGATCGTCAACTTCGACTTCAAAGCTGATTCTGACCCTCTTGATAATGCGGGAGTCGGAAACCGGCAGGGTCAGAGGGGTCGCGCTCCCCTGGCCATAGTAGGTTAAAAAAGCGTTCCCCGCGGGGATCTCCACGTTCGTTACAACGGCGCCGCCGCCCGGACTTCTTTGAATGATCCTGCTATTCGCGTCGTAGGTATACGTCGTGTCCTCATTGGCGTCGGAGCAGGTTCCGTTCCCGTTGAGATCCGTCTGAACCCGGATCTGACTCGCGGCGGCGGTGCGGATCCGGGCGCAACCCGACAGGGGCGCGCCGCCCGTGCTTGGCCAGTAGCCCGCCTCTCTGATCTTGCGCGTCATGAGCGCCATGGCCGCGCGGCCCCTGGCTAAAACTTCCATGCCTTTTTCCTGGGATCTCAAGTTGTAAAGATGGAGGCGGGAGAAGCTGTAAAGGATGGCGAGGAGAGTCAGCGAAAGAGCCATCGCTACCAGAATCTCAGCGAGCGTAAATCCCCGCTCGTCCCTCCGAAGAATGCCGGGGAGGGCGCCGTTATCCCGAAGAGAAGGCATAAGTGCTGAAGGCTACGGAACGGCCAAGGCCCTGTTCGGTCCATGAAAGCATTACATCGATCCGCTTTAAGCTCTTGCTGAACGAGACATCGCGGATCTCTACGGTGCGGATAAAAGTCATCCCGGAGGAGCCGGCCGGGTAGTCGGTCGCGACTCCATTGGCTAATGGGCCCCGGGCCTTCGCCTCTTCCATCTTCTGCTGGGCCAGATTGACGGCGATCGTGTAGTTGCTGCTGACACGATGACCCTGGGCGACCGAAACGACATTGGCGCCGACAGCCAACACCGTGGCGGTGATCAGCGCGAGCGCTACGATAACTTCCAGCAAGGCAAGCCCGGCTTCTCTGCTCTTTTGTTTGACGGGCGCGAGGGTTCCTCTGAACGAAAAGCCTGGGCCGGATAGGGGAAACTCAGGCCGGTTTGTCCACATGGCTGGAAGATACTGCCACGTCACCGACCGTGTCAAACTGGCTTTTGTGCCTCATTTAGACGCAAAGATCGTCTCTCGGTCCCGTGACGCTGAACGTCCAGGCGAAATTAGTATTATGTCCACGGAATTTCATGCATGAGCAAATGGTTCCTGACACCATTTTTCTGCTTCGTGCCCTTAACGCTCTGTTGATTGTGACCACAATATAGACTACATTATCCGAGTGAACCAGGTCGTTTTGTCTCCCGCAGCGGTGCGTCAGTACAATCGACTTCCGGCAGCAGCCCGACGCCTGCTCAAAAAGGAAATCCGTGAGCGGCTCGCCCTTGAAGACCCGACACAGGAGAACCGCAATCGTTTCCGGTTACGCCGACTTTCGCCGCACGCGGACTTCGAGCTTCGGGTTGAACCTTGGCGAGTGTTTTACAGGGTGCGGAAAGGCTTGGTGATCGTGGAACTCATCGGGCGCAAAAGGGGCAACGTTTTATTGATAGAAGGAAAGGAGTTTAAGCTATGAAAATCGAAAGCCTTCGCGAGGTAAAGGCAAAGCTCAGCAAAATCGTCAAGGAATTGCCGTCGGAGAGATCCGTCGTCATTACAAAAAACGGGCGGCCTTGTGCGGTGCTTTTTCCTGTGACCGAAGAGACCGATCTGGAGAGCATGCTACTCGCGCAACGGAAAGATTTTTGGCAAATGTTCGACCGCGCCCATAAAGAGGGAGAGAAGAAGGGCTTTACCAAGCTTGAAGATCTGAAGGATTGACGACGATCTAGAGATTTTCATGTTTCCGGAATTCCGAAAACGTGGAAGTCGCGGCTAAAGATTCATCCTTCATCCCTTCCTTTGGTGCGGCGCTTCCCGCCCTTTCCAGCGGGTCGTGAAGATCGAAGACCAAAAATAGCAAAAAGGCAATCCTGACCCTCAACCCGTTGAATATGTGAACGGCGTATTGCAAAAAGTCCTACCAGGTCTAGAACAGGACGTACTGGTCGGGATGATGATCACGGTGGAGGACCAACGAATTCGCCGCCGTCCACTGGCGGTATTTTAGCTTCTGCTCTAGTCGCTCATACACGACTGGTTGATCAGACGGTCAATAGCTTCGATTTCCAGCTGACAACGGGTCTTGCACAGGTAAAGATCCGACCCTCGGTCCCCGTTCTCACGCGACCCCGGTTCACGCTACTCGTGGATTCTGATCCGACCGGGCTCAACGATCCACAACTGGCCAGACGGAGCGTCCCTGGTGAGGGCGTTAAGCAACGTTTGAATGAGAATCTTCACCGTAGGAAAAAGATCGTCCGGACCACGGAGCACCACCAAGCCCGGCGTTTGTTCAGGGGGATACCGGAGCACATTGGAGAAGTCCAGATCGAGGGTCACCAAGGCGTAACCTTCTGAAGCGCAGTGGTCATAGAGGGCAGGATCTGGTATCGAGTGAAGCCCTTGATCTAAAACGGTCATGGTCTCGTGGCCAGCCTGTCGGAGGGGAGCGGCAAGGCGTGCATCAATGTTTTCATCCAGTTTAAGCCTCATGATGTCTGCTTCATGGGGATGTCTACGTATCGCTCCCTTGCCATCTCAGCCGCGTAAGCAAGCGCCACTTTGATGTCTTCCCTGGTCAACGAGGGATAGGCTTCAAGAATCTCATCTTCGCTGGAGCCGGAAGCCAGGTTGTCCACGATCAAGGACACCCAAATTCGAGTCCCCTTGATACATGGTTTACCGTGACAGATATTGGGATCGATGGATATGCGCTCGCGCCAATCTTTCACTTTATAAGCCTCCTTTCTCCTCTCCTTAATAACGGGTTCCAGGTTGGCTCTCAGCATAGCCCATCTCCGTAAAATTTGCATCTGGCCCCGGTCGCAAGGGCTTTCTGAAGCCAAGCGAAACCCTGGGCCATCGAATGGCAAACATCGGGCTGCGACCCCGGTTCCTTTCCCCAGTGGAATAGTCGGGCGACTGTGCTATAATGTCGTATACCGTTCCGTAAAGGGGATTAAAAAGGTGGCCAAAGAGGTCAAGCGGGTGAATTTTGATGAGTTCGCGATAAATCTGCCCACCATCTTTGATACCATGGCGCGCAGGAAGGAGCCAGTGCTGATAGAAAGGGAGGGGCAGATCTATCGACTTGAGCTTGAGCAAGCGCAACCGCCAGAGAATATCTGGACTAACTATGACCCGGAGAAAGTAAGACGCGGGTTAAAGAAAAGCGCCGGAGCTTTAGCTGGAGTAGACCGCGAGATTCTCCTTCGCGACATGCATGAGGCTCGAGAGCAGGCTAGTCATGGGCGTCCTGCCTAGTTCATGCCCTATCTTATCGACACCGACTGGATAATCGACCTGCTGGCTAGCGTTCCAGAAGCCGTACAGATCCTTGACCGTCTAGCTCAAGACGGTATCGCCATCAGCATTATCACTTATATGGAAGCCTACCAGGGAGTAGAGAGAAGCCCTCATCCTGAGGAGGCGCAAAATAAACTGAGCGCCTTATTGGATTCCCTACCCGTGGTCTCTCTGAGTCCCGCTGTGGCCTAACGATGCGCCCGTTTAAGAGAGACGCTGAGAAAACAGGGCAAGCGGGTGAATGCACGATCTCTTGACCTCATCATTGCTGCCACTGCGCTCGAATATAACCTCACGCTGGTAACCCGCAATACCGAAGACTATGCAGATGTTCCCGACCTGAAACTCTATCGTTCAAGCTAGCTTGGTATTACGTAGAGTTCGTAAACGAGTTGGTCGATCTCGCGGTCGGTGGCCTCGATCTCGCGCTGAAGGCGGGTTTCCTGCTCTGGGTTGTTCGCGGCTGATCCAAATAAAGACCCCGACCATTTTTCCGATTTCCCTCCCCCTATGGCCCGATCATCACCCGATTCTGACCCGATCATGGCCCGATTCCGGATGGATCACGGGCGAGTTTGCAACTTTGCAACCCCGACACCTATCTCTCAGTCTTGCGTCTTGACGGCAGCCCTCTAATGGGCGACCCCTTTTTTCCTTCACAAAAACTATTTGACAGGTTCACCTCCGAGGTCTACGATTCGAGATAAGATATGCGCTCCCTTAGGGCAGAAAGGAACAATAAAGATGTCGAGACGAGTCAAGCTTGATTTCGAATTACCTGATGAGCTCTTTACCCAACTTCGCGAGGAGGAAATAGAGACGAAAGTCAAGGAGTCGCTCGTCATGGAACTCCTGAGAGAACATCGTCTATCCCAGGGGAAGGCGGCTGAGCTGCTCGGTCTTGACCGGGATGAGCTCTTCGACCTGATGGCAAAGTACCGAATCCCGGTGATCGATCTTACCCCCGAGGAACTCAAAAGCGAGCTTCAAAAATCCCTCCCCCGCTCCTGAGGGAGGGCGCTTCTGTGAAAATTGTTTCAGATGCGGGACCCATCCTCTCCTTCGCCAGAGCGGGTCGCCTCGATCTCCTTCGGCAAGTTGTGGGTGAGTTGATCATTCCTGACGCTGTGGTTCAAGAAATTGTGGTCCGTGGGAAAGGAAAACCGGGGGCGGAGGAGGTCCAGCAGGGCGCATGGATCAAGCGCGGGTCGGTCAAGGATCGATCCCTTTTGGAGCAACTTTCAGGAAAACTTAACCTGGGAGAAAGAGAGGCTCTCGCGCTGGCAAAGGAGATCGGCGCGGCACTGCTCGTCGACGAGCGTGAGGCAAGAACAGAAGCCCTTCGGCTGGGAATATACCACTTTGGAAGCCTAAAGATCATCAAAGAAGCGAAGGACCATGGGGTTATACCGGAGGCCAAGCCGGTTCTTGACGAGCTCATTGCCTCAGGAACATACCTCAGCGACATCCTCTATAAGGAATTCCTCCGAGAGGTGGGAGAAGAAGACATCCTCGTTACGCAATAGAGCAAAGCGGACACCTCCAGTAACAGCCAAAAAGTGGGGTTTGACCGGATCGTCAATAAAGTTCGTAGACGAGTTGGTCAATCTGGCGGTTGGTGGCTTCGATCTCGCGCTGAAGGCGGGTTTTCCGCTCCGGGTTGTTCGCGGCTGATCCAAATAAGGACCCCCGCCTCTTTTTCCTGTCTGCCCGTTAAATTTCGAAGGTGGTAAAAAAGAGGGAGATGGTTTAAACTTCGAATTGTGGATTATGGCGAGATCCGATCATGCCTGGAGAATTGTCGTTTCACAGAGCACGCACGAAGAGAGATGCAATCAGAACCCTTCGGGCTGATCCGGATCGACGAGGTGCTTGAAGCTTTTAACGCAGGCGAGATCATTGAGGAATACCCGGACGATCAACCGTATCCAAGTTGCTTGGTTTTAGGTCGGACCCTAACGGACAGACCGCTTCACATCGTGTGCGCTCCGGTTTCAACGGAGCGGCGACTGATCGTCATTACGACGTACCAGCCTGATCCGGTCCGGTGGGAGGCGGATTTCAAGCGGAGGAAAGGTTTATGAAGTGTGTGATCTGTAAGAGCGGCGAAGTGGCACAAGCCCCTGTCCAAACCGAAATCAAAGTCGGTTACGACCACCTGATGGTAACCGTCCAGGCCGAGGCTTGTGCCGAGTGCGGCGAGGCCTATTATTCGGCGGAGACGATGCGGCACCTCGAGCGCCTTAGGGAAGAGTTCACGCGGAAGAAGATCGTCCCGCCCTCGGTGGGCAAGGTGTACCAGATCTCCTGAAAATGCGCGAAGCGCCTACATCTTGGCCGCTAAGGGATAAAGACGCCCGGCCCGTTTGTCTTTCTAATTACTCTCCCTTCGACTTCGCACCCGTTAATGTAAGTTGATGATGGCGAGCGATCTTCTTTAGGATGGAGTGATCCTCGCCATATTTGCAAAGCGCGTCACATTCCTTGCACAAGTCATCAAAGGAGATGAAGGCAAGAGGAACGTCGCGGAGATCGTCGCGAAAGGCCGGGCGAGCCAACTGCGCCATCACTTCTTTCTCGCGGCGAGCAGGGGCCACTAGGTAGAAACCGCATGTGCAGCCGGGAATCGAGCGCGCCAGGTCTTCAAGCCTGAGAATCCCCGAATAGATGGAAGTGCTTTTCTCCACCTCGAACGCGCTCACGATTTCACACGTGCCGGGCTTCAGCCAGATAACATCTATCAGGCTCACTGTTTCCATTACATCAGGGGGCCAGTCCATCTGCGGCAGTTGTGCCACGGTGAGCAAGGCGAAGGCCTGGTCCTCGTACGAGCGGTGTCGGTCGTTGCGCGCCACGTACACATCGTACTTCAGCGCACGCCCGATCTTGATAAGCAGATACTGAATTTGTGTGTGCTCAGTCTCTTCCTCCCGTTCGGCCAAAACCTTGGCGTGTCGAGTGCGGGCGGCTTTCTCCGCTTTCGCTTTCTCTCCTGCCAGGACGGCCTCGATGTTGCCACTAACCAGCAACCGGCCAGAGCCGATCTCAAACAGCAAACCCGCGAATGCGCCGAGGTCTTTTGAGAGATGATCGCGCACTTCAGTGTTGGTGCGCACGATAACCTCGCGCATCTCCAAATAACTCTCCCACGAACCGAGCCTTTTCTTATCTCCAAATAAGGCGTTAAAGCCGTTGACCATGGCCGTGTTGAATGGCGGAACGATAGTCGGGTGCAGGAAATAAATGATGTTGGCAACCGCCGGGCCAAGGCCTTTGATTTGCGCGGCGGCGAGATGACTTATCTCGGCCAAGACTTGCTCCTCACGTGTGGCTGTAAGACAAGCCTCCAGAAACGCACCAAACCTTTGCTTGTTGGCATCATTCTCGTAGATATCCGGGATGCGAAGTTTGGGCTTCCAGAAAAACGGATGGGCCGCGCCCTCAAAGACCTGCTTTTGTTCGGTAATCGCAGTGAGCACGACCTCCAATGGTGAGCCCTTGAAATCTGTTCCGAAAGTTCCGGCGGCAATGCTGTCCACCGTGTCGCGTACGCCACGTCGAATAGCGCGGAAAGCTTTCATACGCTCTTCACCGCTCACAAACCAAGTGTTGTACACGGATTCTGATTCAGACTTGTAGCGGTCGATTAGTTCTGTCAGCATCCGCGTTTCCATTGCGCACTCTCCTTCGGAAGCCCACGGTGAGGCTCAGCGGGCTGGCCCCCTAGCTCAGCCTTCGCTGTCAGCGAGCGAGCTAAACTACGAAGTTGCCCAATAATGCAAGCCAGGCACCAAGCCCTTCCCGTCGGGGTTTTTCACTTTCGCTGATTGCCCGCATAAAAGGGACTCCCTATCCCCTTCACCTGCCAAGGCAGTGGGGAGAGGTACTCCCGTACTCTTTAATAAAGTTTCCTTATGTTTTCGAATTCTTTGACCAAGTTCGATTGTTTTTCTTCTACCTCTAAGAGTTCATACTTCGCCCGTGCAATAACGTCAGAGTCGTTCGTCTGCGCCCAGTTCTTAAACCGAGAATAGTAAGAGCATTCAAGGTCGTAAAACAACTTTACGCCATTAATGCAAAAAGTCTCATTTCCGCTGGGATCTCTCCATGCCTCCAGGTGCGGGTCGTTTGAGCTGAGTCCAACGCCAGTTATCAGCACGTCTCCTGTAGACTGGCGCTTAATGAGTTTAGGCCAAGAGTGATGCAACAGGCCATTTCGGTAACATTTCCATATCAAGTGGGGCGCGATAAGGTACTTAGGGTCCGTGGTCCCTAGAAAATCTGTTACATAGTGATAAACGTTGTCTTCGGCATTCCCAGCTTGGCCTTTGTATAAGTACGATAAGTACTCTAATAGCATCATATCGGCGCTGGCCAATAAATAGTTGCAGCCGGCTAACGGTTGCCCTTGGCGATTTATCCATCCGGAATACCTTTCAACTGACAACAAAAGAGAACGAATATCACCCATGATGCAACCTTCTATCCACGAGAACACATCGTTGATTGTCTTCATATCCCCTCCACGTTTGCTCAGCTGTGGCAGAACTGGGCCATTTACAGCAGTATCTTGACCGCCTTCCCTTTTATGTTATCTTCAGATTATGATTTTCACTCACGCTAAGTCCTATTGTCCAAGCAGTTTTTTCCGCTTGGAAGCTCTCTGGAAGGCTGGCTATACAGTCGTGGAGAGCGACTATGCGGGTATTGCTCCTTCAAGGTCCACGCTACACGGCAAAACACTAGCGTACGAGTTTACCCAGGTCTCGTCCGATCATTTTTCGTATACAGTTTATCGCCTTGATCCAAAAGACAAAAAGCCGGTCAATGTGGATCTTTACCGTCTTACCCGCGCCGAGTCCTTTGCTAACTTGGAAGGCCCCACAAAACCCTCATCGGGTCACCATCTAGCAGACCTGCCAGCAAACGTGTGGAAGGGCTTGCCCACTGCCCCTTTTCATTTTCCTGTTGACTCCTCCACAATCCTAATCTCCTCCTCGGTCAATCCATAAAGTTCGTAGACAAGCTGGTCGATCTGGCGGTCGGTGGCTTCGATCTCGCGTTGAAGGTGGTTTTTATCGTTTGGGTTCTTTGCAGCGGCCAAGTGCTTGTGCAGGTCCAGCATCCGCTCAACCAAGGAAACCACCTTGTCATGACGCCCTTTGTCTCCAGGGTCGGAGAAGTCGACCGTACGGATTGGAAGCTCCCCGAAATATTGCTTGGTGCAAGTAATCCACCCGCCCCGGAATAGGTTGCTCGCTTGCCTTAGCCTCCAAAAGAGCAGCCGAGAATTCAGAAGGCCAAGCAAGTACTCTGGCTTGATCGGACAATCTGCCGAGAGCGTAATAGTGAATCCACCGCTCGCCATTGGGCAGAGTTTTCCCCACGTATTTTCCGGGACCAGCGCGAAGAGCCCGTGGTCCGCCAACAATGGGACGAGGATTTGAGCACGGTCGTGAAGTTCAAGGTTGCGAGGAGCGCTGTAGCCATACCATTTGGCGTACTGCTTCCGTTTTTTCAGGGTCGCTTGATGCGAGAGCAAGTACCGAAACGCTTTTGGGAACCTCTTCCTTAGCTCGTCTTCGCTATAAAGCCGAAATGCACCTTCCTCCGCACAATACGGGAAGATGATTCGCCAGTTGTTTGACAGAGAAAAGCTGTAACGATTAAAGTCCGTGGCAAAAATGGGTCGCCTCAAAATCTCATCTTCGATAGGCAAGGCCCCCGTCTCAACGACAAACACTTCATCATCGCCGGTACTGCTTCCTCGACTCATGTCCGCAGGAAGATCCAAAAGCCGCTTTGTCTTGTTTGATAGTTTCCCTAATAATGTTGCGGTTTTTTCGCTTGCAAACATCCAAGGGGTCTTGCCCAGGGTATTAATGTCCTTTGCTGCGAAATTCGGATTAGCTACGGCTTCGGGCTTTGCTTGAGCCTCAGCATACCGGAAGGTTTGGTTAGGTCGCTTGCTTAAGAAAAGCAAACATGTGTACGTCGTTGCATCAAAAACCTGGCTGGCTCCAAAATCAACGATTTCAGTTACGGCCTTGTTCTCCGACAAAAACTTCCGCAAGCCTTCTCCGTAATCTGTTTTGAAGAACTTGTTGGGTACAATTTTCCCCAATCTCCCATATGGGTTTAGTAAACTAAAACCTTTCTCAACAAAGCTAACATACAAATCAAAGTTGCCTTTTGCTCCTCGGTAGTTTTTGGCGAAATAATCAATCTGATCCCGAGGGAAGCCCTGAATCCTGACATATGGCGGGTTTCCAACCACTGCATCAAATCCTCCGGCCTTCATGATTGCTGGAAATTCCGAATGCCAGTCGAAGACGTTGATGCGGTAGCGCTCCTCTTCATCGAGGAAGGACATCTGCTTGTTCTGATAAAAATCCGGGCCGATGAGGGAGTTGCCGCATTTGATGTTGTTGCCGAGGTCGGGAAGGGCGCGTTCGCGGAAGAGCTTGAGATTTTTGCCTATGGTCTCTTCGGATTCGCCTTCGAGCACTCTGAGTAAGAGGCTGAGCTTGGTTACCTCCACTGCCTGACTGTCGATGTCCACACCGTAGATGTTGTTGAGCAGGATGCGCTTTTTCTCCTGCGTAGTTAGAAGCCACTGGCCGCCTGAACCTTGGTAGATCTCTTTCGTGTGTTTTTGCAAGCCGTCGTTGACGTACCAATCGCGGTGGTAGTTCAGGAGATCGGTATAAGCACCGATCAGAAAGGAGCCGGAGCCACAGGCCGGGTCGAGGATTCTTATCTTTTCGACTTGCCTGGGAGATTTGCCTTCGCAGAGCTTGCCCACGGTGTTTTTGACGATGTAGTCAACAATATAGACCGGGGTGTAATAGACGCCCCCTGCCTTCTTAACCTCCGGTTTCTCTTCAACTTTGGCTTGGTGACCAGTGGTAAGACGGATGACTTTCCCCAGGAACTGCTCGTAGACGTTGCCCAGGATGTCAGCCCCAAGGACGGAGAATTCATAAGGGCTTTCGGGGTAGTAGAGGCGGCGGATAATGTCTTTAAGAACTTTGTCGTCAATTTTGAGCTTCAGCGTTAGCTCGTCAGGAGGCTCGGCTCTCCCTTTTTCCTCCTTGAAATGAAAGAGGCCCGAATTGTACTTATCGTCCGCCAGGTTGTAGAGATAGTGGAGACGCTTGTAGATATTCTCGCCGTTGAGCAAAGCCAGGAGCTGGCCGTAGTGTTCGATACCACGGTCTTCGCACATGCGGAGGAAGATGATCCGGTCGATGGTCCGTTGCACGGCGAAGTTTAAGTCGCGCACGCTGAGCCTGGGGTTGCGCAGAGCAAGGTTTTTGGCCAGGGCATCGCGCCAGCCCTCAATCTCGTTTAGAAATTCCGTGTCAACCTGGGATGTTCCACGTTTCCCCTTCCCGGACTCGGCAAACTTATCGAAGGAGCCGTGCAGGACCGCATCCTTGGAAAATACCGCTGTGATTTCTTCCCAACGGGAAGCGTAGTCTTTGTAGGTAAAGTAGAGGATTCTGCCCGTGCTCGCTTTGTCATTTTCCTTGGGTTTGAGATGGCAGTCGTAGACGGCAAACTCGGCAAAGTTGGTGAGGATCGAGAGCGGCAGTTTGGCGCTCCAGGCATAGCGGCGCAGTTGGTAAGCGGGGCCGGTATCGTCTTTGATGCTGACCGAGGGCCTTTTTGCCTCAAGGAAGAACTTGCGCGTGCCGCCTATGCGGAAGGAGTAGTCCGGCGCCTTGGTAGCGCCCCCCACTTTGACGGCATCCTCGTGGATTACGTCCTTGTAGGCTTCTGCAATGGCGGCCTTGTTAGTGACATCCCAGCCGAGGGCTTCAATGAAGGGGTTGATAAATTCCACCCGCACCTCGGTCTCGCCATACTGCGTGTGGTAGGCATCGAGGTTCTGGTCGAACTTTGCGATCAACTCTCCTATTTGCTTTGGCACCTCAGCCATAGGATATAAATCTAACCGAGGCGGGACTTTGGAAGCAAGGGGAATTTTTCGTAGGGAGTTGGTCTTTGCTTATGCGGTATTTTGGAATTAGGACACTACCGACACCTGATTCCAGATTGACATCTCTGTCCCTCCGGTGGGAGAATAACACGTTTCTTTTAGAACAGATTGCCACAGCCGGCTCATCTTCTGCGGAAAGGCGGGATTATGAAAAAAGCCACCGGGAGAATCTTGCTGGTCGAGGATGATCGAATTCGGCGCCGGGCCGTGCAGACGACGCTGCGCCGGCACGGCTTTAACGTGGTCGCGGCCGACGACGGGGAAAAGGCCCTGCGGCTTGCCAAGAGCGAATCCCCCCGGTTGGTTCTTCTCGAACTCATCATACCGAAGGTCCAGGGATTCGAAGTGCTGCGTCGATTGAAGCAGGATCCTAAGACGGCATCGATTCCCGTGGTCATTCTCAGCAGCCTCGGCCAGCAGAGCGATATTAAGCGGGCGATGGATTTGGGCGCGGTAGACTATTTGGTGAAGGCGAACCTGTCGCTGGATCAGTTGGTCAAGAAGGTAGGCGAGCTCCTGAAAGGGGGTGAGGACTGATGCCCGGACTTGAGGTGAGCGAGGAAGAGTTAAGAGATCTCGTCGTTAACCAGATCGGGATCATAGACAAAGCCGAATTCGAAAAGGCCCGCACGATGGCCAAAAGGCTGGGGGTGCCGATTGAGCAGACTCTGGTGGAGCGCGGGCGCATCCCGTACAAGTTTCTGCTCAAGCAGCTCGCCCGGACCTGGGGAGTGGGTTTCGTCGACCTGAAGATCAGCGACGTGAAGCGAGAGGCGCTTGAGGCGATAAACGAGGGGTACGCGAGGAGCCATCTGTTGGTTCCGTTCGAGCTGGCGGATAAAGAGCTGCAATTGGCTATGTGGAACCCGCGCGACCAGCAGATTATCGATGAGATCCAAAGGATGACGGGGAAGACCGTCGTGCCCTATTTGGCCGCCGAAAATGCCATCCGGCACGCCCAGCTGCTTTACCGGGCGGACATCCACGATTTGCTCGAGCGCGCCACGCTGGATGAGAGCCAGAGTGCCATAAATTTGGCGGGGGAAGAAACCACCGCCGTGGCTCTGCTCGACCGCATCCTCGAGTTTGCCGCCGTGGTGCGGGCAACCGATATTCATATCGAGCCCTACGAGCTAGAGGCTATCGTCCGCTACCGCATCGATGGCTTGCTTTACGAAATGCTGAGCCTTCCCGCCGAGCTTGTACCCGGCCTCGTCTCTCGAACAAAGATTATGGCCGGGATGCGAATCGATGAACGGCGGGCGCCGCAGGATGGACGCTTCGATGCCGACTTAGGAGGCTACAAGCTGGATCTGCGCGTCTCATCTATGCCGACCCACTGGGGAGAGAAAATCGTCATCCGGCTCCTTCCCCTGGGGAGCATGGTCTTTGGGCTGGAGGATCTCGGGATGGGCGAGTCTGAGTACGAGATCTTTCTGCGCGATATTATGCGGCCGCACGGGATGATCCTCGTTACCGGACCGACCGGATGTGGAAAGACGACGACGCTATATGCGGCGGTCGGCAGGTTGGGCACGGAGCACCGAAGCAACGTCAACATTACCACCATCGAAGATCCTATCGAGTATACGATCCCCAGAGTAAGCCAAATCCGGGTCAACCCGGCCACGGGAGTCACTTTTGCGTCCGGGCTGCGGGCGATGCTCCGGCAAGATCCCGACATCATTATGATCGGGGAGATCCGTGATTTGGAGACGGCCGAGGTTGCCATACGGGCTGCATTGATCGGTCGCCTGCTCTTTTCTACGCTCCACACGAACGACGCCACCGGAGCAGTTGCCAGGCTCCTCGATATCGGAGTGGAGCCGTTTCTTCTCGCCTCTACGCTCGTCCTGGTGGTTGCCCAGCGGCTGGTCCGGCGTATCTGTACGAGTTGCCGGGAGAGCATAGACATGGACATGACCCTGATGAGCGCCATTCGGTCCAGAACGGATCTTGACCAGGCGATCCGAGTGTTACAGCGCGAGGGTGTGTTGAGTAAGGAGGAGGATCCCTTGTCGAAGGTGCGGGTATTTCGTGGGAAGGGTTGCCAACAGTGCAACGGGAGCGGGTTCCGGGGTCGGCTGGGAATTTTTGAACTCTTCGAGATCGACGATCAGTTCAAGCAGATGATCGTAGAGCGACGGGGTAGCAGTTTGATCAGGGCCGCAGCGATAGAGAAGGGGATGAAGACCATGCTACAGGATGGTCTCGCCAAGGCCTTTCTCGGAGAGACCACGCTGGACGAGGTTCTTCGGGTTGCCATTTAGAAAGTCCGACTTAGATCGACACCGCTAATCGTATTTACTCTTTTTTCTTTTCTTTCGGTTTTTCCTCATCCGGGTCGGGACGCGTTTCGTAATCAGTAGGTCGCCGGTTCGACTCCGGCGGGTGGCTCCAAATATTTTCCTCCACATTAGTAGAGACTCTTGATCAACCCGCTCTCGTCGAGCTGCTTGACAAAACTCGGATCGAGGATGGAATTGGGATCGATGTTTCTGGCCTTGGGGTCGCGGGTTTCGGCGACAAAATCGAGAATGGTCTTAAATCCCTCGGCTGAGGGGAGAGGGACCTTGAGAAACGCCTTCGCAACATTCACCTGGTAAGTCTCCTCCAGCATTTCCGCGTCCGTGGTGCGGGTGTATTCGCCGATGACCTTTAGGGCCAGCTGACGGTTCTTCAAAGAAACACTGATGCCTTCCACATAGGCCTTCAAAAATTTCTGTAAGGTCTCCCGGTTTTCCTTGGACTTCAGGTAGTCCCGGGTGGTGACAATTCCGTTGAATGGGAAAGAGCCCCCGATCTTGGTCATGTCCACCAATTCACGAAAGCCCAGCTTGCGCGCCTGGAGAGTAAACGGGGCCACAACCACACCGGCCTGGATAGCGCCGATTTTTAAGGTGGACAGGGTGTTGGGCAGATCGTTGGTCTGCACGATCCCCACATCGCGATCCGCGACCAGCCCTTTGGTTTTCAGCGCGTAGCGGGCGAAGAAATCCGTTATGGCGCCGAATCGGGTAACGCCGATCTTTTTCCCCTTGAGATCCTCGAGCTTGGTGATGGAGGCCTGGCTATAGATGGAGGCCACCATGGTATTGATGACCGAGGCCAGATAGACTAAGTCGGCGCCGGCCAGCTGGGCATCGACTACTGCCGTGCCGCCTACCTGTGCAATGGAGATCTCCTTAGCTACCATGGCCTGTACGACCAGGGAGCTTCCCGACAGGCGCTTGAATGACACGTCCAGCCCGTACTTTTCAAAAAGGCCGGCTTCCTTTGCTACCCACAAGGCAGTCTCAGTCCCCGCCAAAGAGGAATAGCTCACATTGATCGCCTGTTTAGGTTGCGCCCAAACGCACTGTGCGAACAGAGCCAGCAATACCGAAAGCATCGTTAACACGGTTTTCATCGTCGTCCTCCATTGGCCAGACTGCCGGCCGAGCCGGAATTTTTCCACATCAATACGACTTTAAGCCTTATTGTCAAGCTTTGTTTCCGAACACCTCAGGACCGCCTATGAGTACCGCTCGGGTTTGACGCTTGAGGAGCGCTGGCCGGTGTATATTCCGCCATGAAGAAGCTGAGAGAGAGGCCAATCAGCATGACAAAAAATCCGGCAAGAAAGGCGTGCCCGATGGAGCTGCCCAAAATATCAACCAGGGAGGCCAAAAGGGAGTCTGGAATCAAGCCGCGGGTGGATGGGTCCAAAAGGTTTTGCGGATTGGCCAACCTTTGAATCAAGCTGTCTGAGATATTGATGCCCGAAGCCGTGGAAAGGGTCACAAGCCGACGCTGCATCTGACTGATGAGAACGCTTCCCATCAGGGTTATACCGAACGCGCCGCCGAACATACGGCAAAGCATGACCGTGGAAGTGGCGACCCCGAGCTGGTTTAACGGCACACCGTTCTGCGCCGCTACCATGGAAGTTACATTGACAATCCCCATGCCAAGGCCGATCACGGAGCCGACCGCCAGGACCGCGACAAGCCCGAGGTGATCTCTGGTGCTGAGGAACAAACCGTAACCGACTGTCATGAGCAGCATCCCGGCGACAGATGCGGCCCGGTATCCGAAGCGATTCATGCCTTGCCCGCCAATGAAACTCCCGACGGTCCAACCAAGGCTTGCCAGCAGGAGCGTCATTCCCGCGCGTGAGGCACTGCTCCCTAGAACCCCCTGAGCGTATAGCGGCAGGTAGCTGATCACGCCGAAAATCCCCATGGAGGAAAGCCAGGCGAGCCCCGAGCAGATTCTAAAGAGGCGGAGCCGAAACAGCCCGATTGGCAAGATGGGCTCTTTGGCGCGTCGCTCCAGCCGGTAAAAGAGGAAAAGCGCGGCAAAGGACGAAAGCAACAAAGCTGTGAGAGTCCAGTCCAACCCGAAGGAACTCCTGCGGCTTTCCTCAAGCGCGTAGAACAGCAAGAACAGGCCCGCCAGAAGCGCGGCCGCCCCTTTCAAGTCAACCGGCCCGCGACGGCCAACCTCCGTTTCGGTCAACCCAAAGATGATCAGCGGCGTCGCCGTGAGAGCAATCGGGACGTTGACGAAGAAGATCCAGCGCCAGTTCCAGTATTGGGTGATGATGCCGCCGGCCAAGGGTCCTAGAATCGATGCTACTCCCCAGATGCTGCTGATCAGACCCTGCATCTTCGCCCGCTCTTTGGGGGGAAACAAAAAACCGACAATGATAAAGGAGAGGGCGTAGATCGCGCCGCCTCCGACACCTTGGACGGCGCGGAAGAGGACGAGCTGATTCATGCTCTGGGCCATTCCGCACAGGGCCGAGCCGAGCGTGAACAGGCCGATGCCGATTAGCATGAGGCGACGCCGACCGTAGAGGTCGGAGAGCTTGCCGCAGAGCGGGGTTGCCAGCGCCGATGTCAGCATGTAGGTGGAAAACACCCAGCTGTACAGTTCCAACCCGCCGAGTTTTCCCGCGATAGTCGGCATGGCGGCGCTGACGATAGTGCCGTCAATGGCGAACAAAAAGATGACGAGCATCACCCCTGAAACGGCAACGCCGGTTCCGCTGGAAGGGAGGGACTCTGAGGAACTTGTCAATACAACCTTTTCACGCCGACCGTAACGGCGCCGGCGGCTAGAGCGCTCCGGCTAGTCTCCCCTTGTGCACGTAGTGCTCCCACACTTTCGCGGCGCGAAAGTCCGCACGGCCATAACTTGCGCGCAGCGCAGTCGCTTCTTCGCGCGTTAACGGGAGTAATGGACCCAACGCAGTGGCATAGAGTAGGCTCCGGGCGTTTTCCTCAAAGTCGAGGCAGTCCATGAACAGCTCCTGAATGCTGGAAGAAACAGCCACGGTACCATGTGCGCGTAACAGAGAGACGCTATGGTTTCCCAGCGTTTGAGCAAGTGCGCGGCCCTGCTCCACCGTCCGAATATGCGTCGTGTCGGGATGGATAGGCACAGCGTCCATAAAACGGTAAGCGAAGTTGCGCACCGCAAGCAACGGGCGATCGACCACGGAGAATAGGGTGGAGATAGTGGGATGGCCGTGACAGACGGCGAGGGCATCGGGACGGGCGCGGTATACACAGGTATGAAGCGCGGTCTCGAGCGGCGCCGGCCCTTTACCCTCTAGAACTTTTCCATCCAGGTCGACCACCAGGATGTCGTCTGCGGTGAGCGCCGCACGGCTGGTATCTTTGGGCTGGATGAGAATGCGGTTGGCGCCGGGTAAGCGGGCACTGACGTGGCCGCTGAAATCCATAATTCCCTCCATCACAAGCAGGCGCGTGCAAGCGGCAATCTCTTCGCGGAGCCGGGTAATGGTTGATTCAGACATGGAGACCTCGCTTTCGTTTAGGCATTAGACCTCATTTTTTTCTCCCCAAAAGGCTATCCAACAGGGTCGCGCGTGTCAATCTGAAAGCGGCGCTGGAGAAAACCAGCCCGTTCTCGTTGCTATTTCCTAGAGTGGACGAGGCGCTTTAATTCATTTTCCCGCAGGCTCCAGCTAAGTAGGGTTTAGCTGTGGGCGGTTATGAGCTCAGATCCTGACCTGCGCCTTGAAGTGCTCCCAGGCCCGCGTCGTGGATTCGGGCTTGAAGGTCCTGCGCGCGATCTTTTCGGCCTCCTCACGGTTGATATAGCGGGGCTCCCCCAATTTCATCGCCTCAACCTGTAGGCGCGCCGACTCCTCGAGATAGAGCGAGAGAATGCAGACTTCGGGAATGCTTCTCCCTACAACCACCGCTCCATGCCCGCGCAGAAGAACGGCCTTGGATGATCCCAGGATTCGGGCGATCTCGGCGGCCCGCTCCGGGGATTCCACCTGGCCGGTTCCCTCAAAGAGCGGCACCCCCTCGTGAAATATGGCGCTGTAGTTGTGCAGGGGGCGAATGGTCTGGCCCACGACGGTCAGCAAGACGGTCTGAGGCGAGTGGAAATGGATCACCGCGCGGATATCCTCCCGGGCCTTGTACATGGCCTGATGCACGGCAGACTGGGGAACCCCTTTCTCGAAATCGACCACAAAGAGATCCTTGAGCTTTACCAGGGCCGGGCTCTTCCGCGGCATGAAAAGCATCTTCCGGCCCCCGTCTATCCGGGCGCTGAGATGGGCAAAGGCATCGCTTAGACCCTGGTGGCTGATGATCCTTAGGGCGGCGATGAAGTCTCGCTTTAGATCTTTTGAGAAACTCTCTCTCATCTCTGTGCTCCTTAAGTTTAGGCTCTCAATCCTATTCCTGGCCCTCATTTCTTCGCGCCAGCTTGAGCCCCTCGCTGGGTGGCGGACGGCCGATTGTTCTCGGGCTCGAACATGTGGGGCGATTTTATTGCGGCCCCATCACCTTAGCAAGAAGATTTTCGCATTCGGCTGGCGGCCCCGAAGTATTTTAAGCAAGGTCGGCCTCCGAGATTGACACGCGGGCACCTTAGGAATTAATCTCACGAACATGGAGGAAAAAGAGGGCGGTTCCATGGAGAATTTTGGGCCAGGTTCGAGCGGAATCGTCGTTGTCGGTGCCGGGGGTTGCGGGCTAGTCGCAGCGTTGGCGGCTGCTCACAAAGGGGCTCGCGTCCTGGTTCTGGAAAAGACGGATAAGCCGGGAGGCGGAACGGTATTTTCTTCACGGAGCATTCGTGCTGCGGGGACAAAGTTTCAGCGCGCGAAAGGAATTGAGGACGATCCGACGACATACGCTCAAGAGATCCTCATCAGGAACCGCGGGCAAAGCGATGTGATGCTTACGCAACGCTTGACGGAGGTCTCAGGCGAGTTGGTAGAGTGGCTGGCCGATATCGCCGGCATCGAGTTCGAAGTCGGCCCGCGTCTTTTCGGCCATGGCAGGTGCCGATCGCACACCTGGAAGGACGATCGCACGATCATCGATTATCTGACGGGAGCTGTGGAACGGCAAAAAAACATCCGCATCCTTTTTTCCACCCCGGTGTTGTCCCTTAAAGTGGATGAAGGGGGAGCGGTTACAGGGGTCGTGACTCGGGGCGGCGTCATCTATGGGCGTAAAGTTATCCTGGCCTCGGGGGGTTTTGCGGCGAGCCGGGAATTGTTGGCCCGATACATTCCAAAGGCAGTCGGTATCCCCTTTCCGGGCCACTTCGGAAGTACCGGTGATGGCTTGCGCATAGGGATGGCGGTGGGAGCGGCGACGGAAAATCTGGGCGCCTTCCAGCCTTTTCCTACGTACATCGCTCCGTTCGACTGTGAAGTTCGCCCCGATGTAGCCGTCCTGGGCGGCATATTGGTGGACCAACAGGGAAAGCGCTTCATTGACGAGAGCCAGTTTCCAGGGGGCATAGGCGCCAAGATGCTGGAGTTGCCCGGCAAGCAGGCATATGAAGTTTTCGACGAGAAAATCTATCAGTCGAATCGGACCGGCCTTGCCCACGTCGCTGCTACGGGAATGCTGGAGCAAGGAGAGAGTGGCGGAGAGCTGGCGCGCAAGCTGGGGATAGACCCAGAGGGTCTCGAGGGAACAATTCGGAATTACAATGGTGCCGTAGCCGGCGGCCAGGACGCGTTTGGGCGGATTTTGAAAGCGCCGATGAGCCCTCCGTTCTACGGCGTCAAGGTCTGGGTAGCCCTGTACCACACGCAGGGTGGGCTCAAGGTAAATACCCACGCCCAGGTGCTTCGGCCTGATGGCACGGTGATCCTCAACCTGTACGCTGGAGGCGGCGTGGCCACGGGAGTTTCGGGTAGCGGACCTGAGGGCTACTTACCCGGCAACGGTCTCCTCGCTGCTCTCGGGTTGGGACGGATTGCGGGTGAGCACGCAGCAGAAAGCGGAGGAAAATGAGATATGCGGCCTAAAAATCTTAAGCGGGCGAGTTGTCTCCTCGTGTTGGCCTTGATTCTTTTCTCTCTGGCGCCTGTGGGAGCGCAGGAAACCAGAATGCTCGTTGCCTACGGTGGTGTCGGTGGGTTTCAATTGCCCCTTTGGTTCGGCGCCGAGGCCAAAATTTTCGATCGCTATGGTGTTCACGCCGCCCCGGTGTTTATCCCGAGCGCCTCCAATGCGGTGAAAGCCTTGCTCTCCGGGGATGTTCAAGCGACGCAAACGAGCGGCTCGGCAGCTATCAACGCGGTTCTCAACGGCGCGGATCTAACGATCATAGCCGGCGCGTTTAACCATGTGCCCTATAACTTCATTTCCGCCAGGGGGATAGAGAAGCCTGAGGATCTCAAGGGGAAGAAGATCGGTATCCTGAACTTCGGTGGGGTAACCGAGTATGCCACTGTCATGGTTTTGAAAAGCTGGGGGCTGGATCCGCGCCGAGATGTTACCCTGCTCCAGGTCGGCAATGACCCGACTCGTCTGGCTGCTTTGGTTTCCGGGAACATACAGGGAACCGTGTTGCCCTACCCCGCGCTGGTCAAAGCGGAAAATCTAGGCCTGAAGACTCTAGCCAATCTGGTCGAGATGGGGATGAAATTTCCCACGAACACGGTGACGGTAAAGCGTGGTTGGCTGCGGGAGAATAGGGCTCAGGCAGAGAATTTTCTCAAAGGGTATGCAGCCAGCATCCATGGGATGAAAAATCAGGAACAGGAGAGCATCAGGGTTCTCGCCAAGTACACGAAGATCGACGACCGGGAATCTCTGGTGAAAACCGTACGTTATTTCAATGCGGCCACCCCGCGCGTGCCGCGACTAGATCCTGAAGGAGTTGAAGCGGTGCTGAGCAGCATGGAGAAGAGCTTTGCGGGAGTATCCCGGCGTCCCATTAGCGATTTCGCTGATTATGCGCCCTTGAACGCGGTGGAGAAGAGTGGATTTATCGAAGGGCTATACCGATAGGGGTGCGAATCCTTCTTCTGCTGGCCCTATTTGAGGATTGATCTTGAATCGAGGAGTAGTTCTATGCGTTGCGGTGGCATGCGCGTTCCTTTCTGGTTGCGTAAAATTTCCCATCTTTGGATCTTACTATTACAGAGATGTTCTCGTGGGAACGGCCGACTACAACGCGTTTAGCGGAACATCCTATATTCAGGTCGATAGTCGGGTCCACAAGGTCCGGTGCGAAGGCAACTCTCATGGGAGCTACGCGCCGCTATTTTCGCTGCATGGAGCGGGCTATGGAGGAGAGGGTGAGCTCAAGTGTAGCGATGGCAGAATTTTTAGGGTTCAGTGGGCAACCCTATCGTGGGGTACGGGTTATGGGGTCGGCCGTGACCAGGACGGAGGCCGAATGACCTTTGTCTACGGCATGGAGGAAAGTGAAGCGGAAAATTTTTTACAGAAGGAATTGCCGGTGATTTTGAAGCGCTCGGAGTAGCCGGCGCAGATTAAGGGAGCGAATGTTAAATCTACCGGTTGTTGGACGGTCAAGCTTATTGTTTTGGGCAGGTCTTTTGGCAGCTATGGCGAAGCGGACTAAACGTGCGGAAAAATTAAGGAGCGCGATGTGAACACTTGGCAAAGAATCAGGCGGATCTCTCTTGGATGGCTTGTTTTGCTGGTTGGCAGCACTACGTTGTTTGACTTTCGGTTTGCGGCCGCTCAGACCGTGGGGCTGCGCGCAGTCTACAATGCACTGAGCGGCGCCATGGGCCCGATTTGGGTAGGGCAGGAGGCAGCCCTTTTCACGAAACACGGCCTCACCCTTGAACTCAAGTACCTTGCCGCCACCTTGGCGGTGCAGGCCATGGTTGGGGGGAACGAAGATGTGGGTCTCGTGGGCAGTCAGGGGATCGATGCCAATCTCGAAGGGGCCGACCTGGTCTATGTGGCCAGCGGCATCCCGACATTCGTTCTCCAGCTCTATGGCCAGGCCGGGATCGCCTCCGTCGCTGATCTGAAAGGAAAAGTGGTTGCCGTTACCCAACCCGCGTCGTCCACCGACTATGCCGCCCGTATCGTACTTAGCCGGGCAGGGCTCGTGCCCGACAAGGATGTCAAGATCCTTTATGCCGGCAATATGTCGGCGCTTTTAACCGCATTAAAGTCGGGCAATGCGGCCGCCGGGGTCATGTCGGCGCCCACAACACTGCAAGCCAGAGCAAGCGGCCTAAAGCCTATCGTCGATATCACTAACCTGAATATCCCCTTTCTCTTCACAGGGGTGCTTGCTCCCCGCAAGATGGTGCGGGAAAACAGCGAGGCATTAACTCGGTTTTTGCGCGCCTATATCGAGGCGATTTCAATTGTCCGGAAAGACAGAGAAACTACTATAAGGGCTTTGGCTAAGTACCTGAAAACGGATAGTCGGGAAATTCTTGAATCGGTTTACGAAGATTACAAAGAGGTTTTTCCCCGGGTACCCCTGATGACCGCTGCCGAAGTCAAGGCGGTTCTTGATGCGGCCAAAAGCGCCAGGGTAAAACAGACCAAGCCCGAGGACTTTTTCGACAATTCGCTGGTCCAGAAAATACAGGCCTCGGGGTTTATCGACTCCTTGTATGCCAGACCATGACTCCACGTTTTGTCCTTGCCCAGACCGGGGCTGACGCTCGGCCTTCCCCGATAGCTCAACCATGAATAGGCTTTGGGTTCCTCTGGCGAGGTCCTCCTTGGGACAAAAATGGCCATATTGGACAATCTGGTCCTAACAAGGAGCGCTTTTCCCTGAAAAATCGTTCTTATCCCCACGGTCGAGCTGAAAACTCCTTGAAATATAGACTAATTTTTCTTACCCACAAGAGCGCCTCTTTTGGCACGATATGTGCTTTTTTGCCGTTGCTGAGAACTTTTTGGCAATTCGGGTCACAAGACGTCATAAAAAGGAGCATACCAGTGGATGAGATTATAACCCCATCGCAAGTAGCGGAGATCCTCAAAATCCACGTCAAGACCGTCTATCGGCTGGCGCGAGAGGGAGCCATTACGGGAAACAGAATCGGGCGCAGCTGGCGCTTCAGCAAAAACAATATCCTGGATCTCGTATGCCAGCAGGAGAAAAAACCGCCCGAGGGCCGAGACTCGACGGCGGTAAGACGGCAGCGTTCCCACTGACAAGTTTTCAGAACTTATTGCGGAGATTTTTTTCATGGTCAGCGCTCAAACTATATCTTCCATATTCTTTACGGACGCCTCGGCAATCTTTAATGTGCCGAGAAAAATAGCGATCATCAGGCTGAGATGGCCTGTGGTCATTATCTGTTCTTATTTGTTGCTTTACTCGCGGGGAGGGGCGTTCGACCCGATCATGGTCTATGGCCTTCTTTTCTATGTTCTGTCGAATACCGCGCTCTATCTGGTCGATGAAAAGGTATTTTCCTCCGCCCATTTTTATACTCCCCTGGTTATTTTCGACACCCTTTTTATTACCGCGACCATGGCTTTCAGCGGGCAGGTGAGTACGGATTTTTACCTTACCTATTTCCTGACCATTATCCTCTGTAGCATCTGCAAGGACTTTCGCGGCTTGGTGATTATCGCTCTGGTAGCGCCTCTCATCCACGGCTATCTCCTCTTTAAGTCTACGGAGATCTATGACCCGACCGTCTATCTGCGGCTGCCCCTCCCTTTTATCATCACGATTTTTTACGGTTACTTCGCCCAGCTTGAAAGTTTCGAGAAGAGTTTGAAAGAAAAGGCGGAGCAGGAAGCCCGCAACATGGCCATGATTCACTCCCTCTCTCAGGAATTGACCACCTCTCTAGACACTCGACAGATCCTACGGACGCTCAAGGATAAAATCAGGCGGGTGCTGCCCGCGGCCAAGCTCTACGTCATGATTTTCGATGAAAGCGGCGATCCGTCTCGTGGACAGATGTTTGACATCAGCAATGGGGAGGAATTGACTCTGAAGACCGTCTCATCGCAGGATTACCCCATTATAGCGGAGTGTCTTTCTACCAGCGGGCCGGTCTTTAAAAGCTCCGTCCAGGTTGTATTACCCATAAGTGGCACGCAAAGAGTTGAAGAGAAGTTGTCGTTTGCCGGGGCGATGGCGATTCCCATTACATTTCGCGGCGAGAACTACGGGGCTATCCTTCTCGGGTTTGACGAGACTGACCTTTCCCTTAGTCCTCGGGAGAACGAGTATGGAAAAATCGTCGCTTTCGCGACCGCTATTGCCTTAAGCCAATCCCGGCGCGAGGAACAGATCCAACGCCACGTACAAGGCATTGCCGCTCTGCGCGAGATCAATCTGGCCACCACCTCGACCTTGGAGCTCCGCACGGTCCTGGAAATCCTGCTAGAAAAAATGGCGCCCCTTCTCCCCCATGCGGCTGTTTCCGCCGTCAGGATCATAAACAGAGAAACGGGTGCGTTAGAAGAGGCGGCCTTTCACAATATTACGCAGGATAAATGGAAGAAGGGGATTCCAGAAGGCGGGCGCGGTCTCAGCAAAACGGTGCTAGAAAGTAAAGCGCCGCTGGTGGTAGAAAACGCTCTCAAAGACCCGCGCACAAGATATCCCGATTTTTTTCGCAGGTACGGCTTGATATCCTACCTCGGAGTGCCGTTAGTCACCAAGGGCGAGGTGATCGGAGATATCTCTATCTTTACTAAGGAGGAGCATCCCTTTACCAACGAGGAGGTCCGGTTTTTCACGATGCTGGCGGGCCAGGTGGCGATAGCGATCCACAATGCCCAGCTTTTTGAGGATGTCAAACAACAGGCTGTTGAGCTGGAGAGGGCGAACAGTGTGAAGTCGGAATTTCTCAGCGTCATGTCGCACGAGCTGAGGACCCCGCTGAACGTGGTGATGGGCTATACCGGGATGCTGCAGGACGGGATGATAGGGGAGATCAGCAATGAGCAAGAGAGGGTCTTGGAAAAAGTCCTCAAGCACTCCGGCGATCTGTTATCCATGATTACCAGCATATTGGAGGTCACCTCGCTTGAGGCCCAATTGGTCAAGTTGGAGAGGGAGGAGGTCCAGGTCAGTCAGGTCCTGGACGAACTCAGGCGCGGCTATGAGCTTCCCCCGGGTAAGGACCTCGCTCTCATCTGGGACTATCCCTCTGAACTTCCGACTCTCACGACGGATCGGGGCAAGCTCAGGCATATCCTTATAAATCTTATCAATAATGCAGTCAAATTTACCAACAATGGTAGTGTAACCATATCCGCCTGGTATTATCCCGCAAGAAGAACAATGGAAATCAGGGTGGCGGATACCGGCATAGGCATTTCCCCGGAGGCGTTGCCGGTAATATTTGACAGGTTCCGCCAGGTTGACAGCTCGGAGACAAGGCTCCATGGGGGGGTAGGATTGGGCCTTTACATCGTTAAAAGGTTTACCGACCTTCTCGGAGGCAAGATCACGGTGGAGAGCGAGTCGGGTAAGGGTTCTATCTTTACTCTGGTCCTTCCCTACTGATTTTAGATTTGTGAATGCTATCAATCGAAAATCCAAAACCGGCAATCCGAAGTTCATGCTCTCAGGCTTTAATGCGGCGTCCCTTCAATTTTTCCCCATTGCGCAGATATTCTCCCTGAACGGCTAGTCGAGCCTCTCCTTCCAGTTCCTCGTCCCAATCCCCCAGAGAATAACCGTGCTGAGGCGTCTATGTCCGGCGGGGAGTCATGTCCCGGGAAGTCGGGCCGCGGCCCGGTCGATGAAGTCCTTGAGGGCCACGAAGTAGGCGTCTCCGCCGACGATGTAGGTGTCGTTATGGTGCGCGCCGCGAATCGCGTAGAACTCCTTGGGCTGGGGAGCCGTCTCGAAGACTCTTTTCCCTTGTTCGAAGGGAACTATCTCATCCTTGTCCCCATGCAAGACAAGGATGGGGGCTTTGACTTTTTTGATTTTCTCCGCCACGTCATAACGGATGCGCAGAAGAGGTCCAATGGGGAGAAAGGGAAATGCTGCCTTGGCCATCTCTCGGATGGAGACGAAAGGTGTCTCGAGGATGAGGGCCAAGCATTCTTCGCGCGTGGCCAGATCCGCGGCGACAGCCGCCCCCAGGGAACGGCCAAAGAATACGATTCTTCTCGGATCGATCTCTTCTCGGTTGCGCAGGTATTTTAACGCCGCCTCCCCGTCTCTGTAGGTTCCTTCCTCTGAGACTCTCCCTTCACTGCGCCCATAGCCGCGGTAGTCGAAGATAAATACATTGATCTGGACCTTGTTGTGAAGCAGCTTGATGTTCTCTAAGCGGTGGCTGATATTGCCTGCGTTGCCGTGGAACCAGAGCAGCGTGATCCTCGAACCTGCGTAGGGCATAAACCAGCCGTTCAAGCGGACCCCGTCGCTGGTGGTGAAGAAGACGTCTTCAAACGCGAGCCCGGCGTCCTTGGGAGTCACGTCAACCGTGGAGTCCGGAAAAAAGATGAATTTTTCTTCCATCGGGCAGCCCCAAGAGAGGAGCATGGAGAGAAACATTAAAGAGACAAGTCCGCTTCTCACGTCCTCATATTAGCAAAACGAGGCTAAAAAGGGACCGATCGGTAGGTCTGTCGGTATATCTCGATTTTCCCTCCCCGCTGCGGTTATAGGGACCTGTTACGAAGGGAATTGTTCGTACGAGACAGTGGGGATGCCTGTTCGTTCCCTGGCATGCTCGAAGGAAATCCTGCAAGCCCGAAAGTTATGTTTACTTTCCCCCAATACCTGTGGTACAGGTCGGCTGGTTTTTCGTCGTTCCGCCGTCAGAAAACGCTTTGAACGACTTGAACGGTTTGAACTTGTGAGGAGGAAAGAAATGAAGATCCTCGGAATTGCGATCCTCGCACTGGTGATTTTATTGCCTGCCACTCCTCTCTCCGCCCAGATTACTAAGCCCGTTTACATCTCCTTACCTTCAGCGGGGAACGTACAGCATGTGGCACTGGGCGCTGCAAAGTATAAAGGGTTCTATGAAGAAATGGGAGTTCCGAATGCCCAGGTCGTCTTTCTGCGCGGCAACTCGGTAAACGTTCAGGCCATCGTCTCCGGCAGCGTTCAATTCGCCTCGGCCTTCGGCCCTTCTATGCATACGATGTTTCGCGGCGAGCAGCTCCGTATCCTGGTCCAGATCTTTAACCAGATCCCTTTTGGGCTCATTACCAAACCCGAGGTGAACCGCCTGGAGGATCTGAAAGGCACAAAGATCGCTGTCACCTTCGGCGGCTCCACGCACAGTGTGCTCATAGCGCTGCTCGCCAAGTACGGCATCGCGCAGAATTTTGCCGAATACCTCAATATCCCCGGGGATCAGGCCAAGACAGCCGCTTTAATGCAAGGACGAGCGGCAGCCGCTCTTATGTCCCCGCCGGCGGACCGATTCCTTCTAAAAGAGGGATTCAAGCGGCTCGTCTACATGGGCGATGTCTTTAAAGGGGTTCCTTTCAGTGCCCTGCTCACGACCGCGAAGGTTATTCGCGAAGAGCCCGATCTTGTCGAGCGCGTGGTCAAGGCAGTGGTCAAGACTCTCCTCTTTATCCGGGAAAATCGGGATGGAGGAATCGAAGCGATCATGAACCATAGTAAGGTCGACAAAGAGATTGCAACCTCCCTTTATGACCTCATGCGCGATGCCTACGCGCCTGTGCTGAGTCCCGAAGGCGTGATGCAGCGGGCCGAGCTGGAAATCGCCACGCTCAAAGAGCGCCCCAACTTCGATCCAAAAGCCTTCATCGACGATCGCTTTCTGAAAGCGGCGCTCCGCTCTATGGGACGGAAGGAGCAGTAAACCCCAATGAGGCCGCCAAAAACGCTCGACGAGATCAAATCGACGTTGCTCGCACGCGCCGGCCGTGGCAATCCGGTTCGGGGTCTGAGCAGGGAAGAAGTTGAAGCAGTGGTGGCCCGGTTGCAGAGCGTGGATCCGGACCATTGGGCCAAGGTCTGGAGCGATCCCGCCGAGCCCTGGCTGGCAAAGGCGAAGGAAGCTGAGAAGAGCGGGGGCAATGAGGGGGCATGTGAATCCTATCTTAAGGCTTATGCCTATTTTGCTGCTGCTCGTTACCCGGCACTGTTTTCTCCGGAAATGGAACAGGCTTACGTGCGCGCAAGAGATGCCTACCAGAAAGCCAGCCGCTATTTTGATCCGCCGCTGGAGGTCGTTCGGATTCCTTTTGAAAAGAAGGAAATCGTCGGCTATCTCCGGTTGAGATCCGGAGAGAAGAAACAGCCGCTCGTCTTTCACTGGGGCGGCATCGACGGATGGAAAGAGGAACGCCAGGGCAACACGGAGGCCCTAATACAGGCAGGTTTTAGCTCTTTCTGCATCGACGGACCCGGCACAGGTGAATGTCCAATACTGGCCTCGCCCGCCGCAGAGAGGGTTTTCTCTGTTGCAATCGATTATCTGGTGCAGCATCCCAAAGTCGACCCGGAAAGGATCGCCGTGGTTGGCTCTAGCTTCGGTGGCTACTGGGCCACCAAGGTAGCCCATGTGGAGGCAGCTCGCCTGAGAGGGGCGGTGAACTGGGGTGGGGGTGTCCATTTCTTTTTGCAGCCTTCGTGGCTGCGTGAGTCCCAATTCGCTTCTTCCTATCTTTTTAATTTGAGTGAAACCCGGGCGAGGATCCTCGGATTAAAAACTGTTGACGAGTTCATCGCGGCAGCAGCCTCGATGTCCCTGTTAGATCAAGGATGGCTGAACCGTCCTTCGGCGCCCATGTTGCTGGTCAACGGAAAGAAGGATGAGCAGGTGCCCATTAACGACCTCTATCTCCTGCTCGAACACGGCTCACCAAAGGAAGCGCGGATTTTTCCTGACGCCGGCCACATGGGGAAATCCCCGGATGCCCTGCATGTTGTCATTGCCTGGTTGAAGAAGAGACTTGGGGGAAGCGGAGGACAGGATTTGCCTTAGCGGCGTGACAGAGGTGTTGTCGGACGGAATTGAAAAAATATTTAAAAAATGGCCTGAGTCTGGTATCATTCTAACCATATTATGGAAAAGAAAATATCCGGCGACCGGTTGCAAAGCTTTTTTCTCGATATGACTCGCCAGAGCTTCTGGCAGTTGGGCATCAATGACGCCACTGTGGCACAATACGTGGCGGATGTGTTGACCGATTTTGCCAGCGCGGATAGTCTCTATCGCGTCCGCTCCCGCGCAGGAAAGAAGTCAGGGAGCGTGGTGGAAATCCTGGCCGAGAAACGACCGGAAACGAACGAGGAGAGCCGCATCCTCAGGGAAAGGGCCGTGCGAAAATATCTGGGAGATTATACCCTCTTTATGAGCGGCATGTTCCGCTCCTACGTCGAGGGAAAAGGGTTTCTCGACTACTACCTGCAAGAGGGAAGACGTTCCTATTGGACGGTCTCAGAGCTGGACCTCTCGCTTTACCGCACAGGCTTTATCCTCTTTCAGGAACTCTCCAAAAAATTTGAATACTATTCCGGCGCCCTTGATTACATGCGCAAGGCCTATTTCGCTTCGGAGCCGGGAGAGGATCCCTTTGCCGGATTTTTGCAGCATATCGAAGGCTGGATCAAAATCAATTTGACGGAAAATTAGCTCCCACCGGCTGGTCCCAGTTTTCGTTTCCCCGTCATGGATGTTAAGGCTCTGAGGCCGTGAAATATCTTTTCTTCACCCTCTTTTTTGTCGCTCTCTCTTCCCTTCTGTTACTTGGCTTTTTGCTTGCCTTTCTTTTCTATCCCCCGCTCTACGGGCAGGGAACGGTGGAGGTCAAGGTGGAGCGGGGTGAGCCGCTCTCCTCGGTCGTTCGTAAGCTTAAGGATCACGGCGTGATTTCCAATGAAAAATTATTTTCCCTTTGGGCTCGACTGTGGGGGTTGGACAAGAAAATTCATTGGGGGCTCTACCGTTTTGAGCGACCGCTGCCACCCCGTCGGGTATTGAATCAGATGATGCTGGGAAAGGGGGTTTTTCACCGTATAACGATCCCTGAGGGTTTGACGGTAAAGGAGATTGCGGAACTTTTGGAGAAAGGGGCCCTGGCGGGTAAGGATCAGTTTCTTGCGGAGGCCGCAAGCCTCGAGTTCCTTTCTCTTGTCGGCCTGGAAGGAAAGGGGATTGAGGGCTATCTTTTCCCGAACACCTATTATTTTACTCCCTTTGTCGCGGGAAGGGATATCCTCGTCGCCATGGTGGAGCAGTTTCGGGAAATATTTAAGGCGCAGATGAAGGAGCAGGGCAAAGAGATAGGGCTCAGTCTGCACGAGGTAGTCACGTTGGCCTCATTGATTGAAAAAGAGACCGGGATAGAAGCGGAGCGTCCTCTCGTCTCGGCGGTGTTTCATAATCGGCTGCGGGCCAAGATCCCCCTGCAAAGCGATCCTACCGTGATTTATGGTCTGAAAAGCTTCTCCGGGAGCTTGACGCGTAAAGACCTTCAGAGCCGCAGCCCTTACAACACCTATCGTATTCGGGGCCTCCCGCCTGGACCCATCTGCAATCCGGGCCTAGCTTCGCTGCGGGCGGCTCTCTACCCAGCCCGAGTTCCCTATCTCTACTTTGTCTCCAAAAATGATGGCTCCCATCTCTTTTCCGCGAGTCTCGGCGAGCATAACCAGGCGGTGAAGATTTATCAGAGCGGCAAGCAGCGCCACCCCAGACCGTGAGATCAGGGAGAGCGTTTCTAGCCGGATGGCGGACATGTTATATAGAAAGGACATGGGGCAATATTCAGCGGGAGAACAGCCCGGTTTGCCGGAGACGCTTGTTGTCCGCCTCGCCAGCCATCTGAAGCGGCATGCTCTGTGGGATGCCCTGTTGTGGTTTTTTCCGCCTCTTCTGGTTTTTTCCTCTATTGCGGTTTTTCTCTATCATTCCGCTTGGGTTGGACGGGAAACTCTCATCGTCGTCGCCGCCCCTTTCGTCGGGCTGGCTTTGCTCACGGGCTTTTTGCGCTTTCGCGCCGTTGCCCCTTTGCGCCGCGCCGCCGCCCATTTGATTGATGAGCGAGTGGGGGGCAAGGATCGTTTTATCACCCTGGCCACGATTCAGCCGTCGCTTTGCCCGCCTTTTTTACTCGCCCGTTTGCGCCGTGAGGCGTCTGGTCTCATGCGACACCTGGATCTGGCCGGGGATTTTCCCTACCGCATAAAGCGTTCCTTTTTTCAATCATTGATCGGCTCCCTTTCCGTTGTCTTGCTGTTCCTTCTCTTCCAACAGATCGGTTCTATCTTTGTGCCCGCGCCCGATAACGAGCTGGCGCCCTTGGCGCAAAAACTTTCTCCGATACCGCGCTTCTCGGAACTGGCTCGAAGCCTTGAGATGTTGGCGGCTCGCATGCGGGATCAGGGACTTTCCGCTGCGGAAAAACGTTCCTTGATTCGAGAGGCACTGAAACGGGTGGAGAGTCAGCTCGCGGCTGAGCGACAGCTAGGGGGCGCAGCGAACGACCTGTTGAATCAGGCAGCAGGTGCTCTTCGAGGAATGGAACAGGGGCTGGAGGAGGGTCAAGAGCAAGGCGCCGGCGGACTCAACAACGACCAGACTGGCAAGGGAAAAGGCAGCGGAAAAGATTCCGGGCAAAAAGGTAGCGGGAAGGAACCAGGTGAACTGAGCGCCCTGGAAATTAAAGAGCAAAAAGGGGGGCAGCCGGAACGTGGAGAACGGCAGGAGATGGGTAGAAAACAGGCGGGGAAAAATCACGGTGGCGGCGAAAAAGATGAGAGCGGGAAAGAAAAAAGCGACGAGGTAAAAGGAATGGGGAAAGAGGAGGCGGGGGGCAAAGGCGGTAAGCGCATGGAAGAGGAGATCCCGAGGGGGAAGACGGCCGAACGCTTTCTTCGGCCGGGAGAACAAGGGGAAAAAGGAATCAAGGGCGCGCGGTTCGTTACCGTCGAGTTGCCCGAAGAAGAGGCGGGGGGCTCGACAGGCGAAGGCGGTTTAGGGAAAAGGAGAGGATTTCGTCCCAAGGTTCCTATCAGCAACGCGCCCTTACGGCCGCCCGATTCTCCGGACGCCGCCCCCGAAAAGCAGCCCTTGCCCCTGGAGTACCGTGGCCTGATTCGATAGGTAGGAAAAAATGGAACCAGAAAAATATCGTGAGCAATTTTCCTCGCTTGAGGCGGAGGTCCGAAAGGTCATTGTCGACCATGCGGATGTTATCCGTAAGATCCTCATCGCCTTTTTTTCCGGCGGGCACGTGCTGCTTGAGGGGGTGCCCGGTCTGGGTAAGACTCTGCTCATCAAGTCATTGAGCCGCGCCCTCGGTCTCTCTTTCAAGCGGGTTCAGTTCACGCCCGATCTCATGCCCTCGGACATCACCGGCACTCAGGTGCTCACCGAGAGCGATGGGCGCCGGGAGTTCCAGTTCAAGCAGGGGCCGATTTTTGCTCAGGTCGTGCTCGCGGATGAGATCAACCGCGCTACGCCTAAAACCCAATCGGCCGTTCTGGAAGCGATGGAAGAAAGGCAGGTGACAGTCTTCGGTGAGACCTATCCGTTGGAACCCCCCTTCATGGTGCTGGCGACGCAGAACCCCATAGAACTGGAGGGAACTTATCCCCTCCCGGAAGCCCAGCTCGACCGCTTCTTCTTCAAGCTCTTGGTTTCTTCCCCTGCGCCGGAAGAGTTAATGGAAATTCTCCATCGTACGACAGGTGAGGCGCTTCAGGGGGCGAGTCAGGTTCTGCCAAATAACGGCGCGGAGATTATCGTCGAAATGCAGCGTCTGCTGCGCCAGGTGCTCATGGCGCCGCCGCTTGAAGATTATGTAGTCCGGCTCGTTCATGCCACTCATCCGGCGGCGAAGAAAGGCGACGGTGCGGTCCCTGAAGTCGGTGAGTACCTCCGCTTCGGCTCGAGCCCGCGCGGCGCCCAGGCGATCATCTTGGGAGCCAAGGGCAATGCCCTGGCCGAGGGCAGGGTGCATGTGAGTTATGAAGATATCGAGGCGGTGATCTATCCGGCGCTACGCCACCGTCTGATCCTCAATTTCCAGGCCGAGGCGGAAAACGTCGGCGCAGACCAGATTCTGGCGGCGGTGATAAAGAAGGTGCCGCGAGACTAGGGCGAATGATGACCGCAGCTGTTCTCAAGGGCTTCCTTATCTCGGCTGTTACAATGAGTCTGGCCTGCACGTGGCCTCCAGCGGCGCTGTCTGAGTCTAAGAATGTGGAAGTTGAAGTAGTGGCGGGGGGATTGGAAACGCCGTGGGCTATCGCCTTTGCTTCGGATGGTAAAATCTTTGTCACTGAGCGTCCCGGCCGTATTCGCATCATTAAAAACGGAAAGCTGCAAACAGAACCTTGGATGGAAATCGATGCTTATGAGGCGGGAGAAACAGGTCTCATGGGGCTCGCCTTGGATCCGGAGTTTTCACGCAACCGTTTTGTCTACGCCGCCTACACCTACCGAGACTCGAACGGGCGGCTGAAAAATCGCCTGGTGCGGCTGCGCGAAGATTCGGCCACGGGTAAGGGCATGATGGATAAAGTTTTGGTTGATGGCGTTGCCGGAAACAACAACCACAACGGCGGGCGGGTGAAGTTCGGGCCTGATGGAAAGCTCTACTGGACCATGGGAGACGCGCAGAACACGCGCTTTTCTCAAGATATCTCTTCCCTGAATGGGAAAATTATGCGCCTCAATCCCGACGGGACCATCCCCGCGGACAATCCCTTTGCCAAGTCACCGGTTTATTCCTACGGCCACCGCAACCCTCAGGGATTGGCCTGGCAACCTGGCACAGGCCGCCTTTACTCCACAGAACATGGTCCGAGCGGCTTTCAGGGCTGTTGCAGGGATGAGGTTAACTTGATCGAGGCGGAAAAGAACTACGGCTGGCCAGAGATTAGAGGCGACGAAACCAAGGAAGGTATGGTTACGCCGGTCCTTCATAGCGGGGAGAGCGAGACCTGGGCTCCTGGCGGCGCCACTTTCGTTACGCGCGGACCCTGGGCCGGCTCGCTTCTCTTCACTGGGCTGCGCGGCCAGGCCCTTTACCGGCTGGTGCTCGATCCGAAAGATCCACGAAAAGTAGTCTCGTTCGAGCGCTTCTTCGTGCGCCAGTTCGGCAGGCTGCGCGACGTTGCCGAAGGACCGGACGGAAAGATTTATCTTCTCACGAGCAACCGCGACGGCCGTGGCCGGCCTGCCCCGGACGACGACCGGGTGCTACGACTGGTTTTCAAATAGCTATCAAGCGGGTTGACTCATAACTTGACTTATACTTGACTAATTCGTAGGATGGGTTCATGCCTTATCAGCCCATATTCACTATTACTGCCCGTGTTATAGCAGTCATTGAGGAAATCGCTGCCTTGCGGGAAAAGATCCTGGCGGCCACTGTTCAAGTGCCTTGGATCCCCGCCCTTCAGAGAGACACTCGCGTTCGCAACACACACAGTTCTACCGCTATTGAAGGCAATCCGCTTACTCTGGAACAGGTGCGCGCTCTAGAGGAAGGTCGAACCTTAACAGATGTAACCGAGCGGTCTCGGCGAGAGGTCCTCAATTACTTTGCGGGCCTTCGGTTCATCGAGAAAAGCGTCTCCGAGAAGCCGATCGCACACGAGGATGTGCTGAAACTCCACGCCATCATTGCTTCAGATGTGATGGATCAGGGAAAGGCTGGGCGGTATCGGGACATTTTAGTGAGAGTAGGCCGTTATCTCCCGCCTGCTCCTGAGATGATTTCCGGGCTTATGTCTGAATTGCTGGAATGGTGGAATAAAGAGGCTCCGAAGTGGTCTCCGGTCGTCACATCGTCCATTATTCATTACCGGTTTGAAGATGTTCACCCATTTGCGGATGGTAATGGCCGGACAGGACGAACCCTGGCCCTATGGGAGCTTTACCGCCGCAGCTTCGACACCCACCACATCTTCTCCGTCGATGAATATTATTGGGAGAATAAGCCTCGCTATTATGAGGCTTTGGATGATGTAAGGAAACAGGGAGGCGACCTGACAAGCTGGCTGGAATATACAGCGGAGGGGCTGCGCATGACCCTTGAAAAAGTATGGTCGCGAGTTCAGCGGTTCACGGCCGAAACGGGAGCCAAAAAGATAGTGTTGCGACCGAAACAAGAAAAGCTCCTCAACATGCTCAGGGATCATGCAAGTTTGACTCCGCGCCAGATATGGGACGGTCTGAAGGTATCAAGACAAGGGGCCATGGACCTTTTGAGGCCGCTCATTGAAGCAGGTCTGGTCCAAAAAGTAGGTACGAAAAAATCTGGGCGCTACATTCTGGCGTGATCTCGAGCCATTATGATAACCTCGGAAGATAGATTTCGTGGTAAGTGACAAGGTGCTAAGATATGGTAAGATTGGCAGAGAATTGGACGAAAAGGCGGAGGTATAGTTCGATCTTGTATTCTCCCGGGGCTGGACATGGGTCGTCAAAAATGTTGAGGAAGGCCGATCCAGTGCTAATGGGAGCGTATTATTAGAGTTAGACTCGAATGGCTCCGATAACCAAACAAAAGCTGCGTTCAAGGCAACCCGATTATCGTTGGCACAAGGTTGCTGAAGCGCCCGCTCAATATACTTCCCGCGCGAAACAGGGGTCGTTATTGAACGCCAATGGGAGTGGCCAGGCAACTTTCCGTGACTCCGCCTTTGGTGACAATAAAAGCCTACCTGTCCACCGTTGGATTCCGTGGATCGCTGGCTATTCCGCCTCGTTTGTAGACGATGTCATGTCAACATATCTTCCTCGCCGAAACAATTCGTTAGTTCTGGACCCATTTTGCGGCGTAGGGACGACCTTGTTTCAAGCTGTCCTCCACGGGCATGATGCGATTGGTTTTGAGATTAACCCCTACCCTGCTCTTGCCGCACGTGCCAAACTTAATGCTACTAAGATTAACTTAGCTGATCTCGATGCAAATATAGCGGCTATGCAGGCGGCCTCGAGGAGATGGAAAAATGGAGGGTCCCCAAAAGGTATCACACCTCCGCCGTTGAGATCACGCATTCCTTTTTATAGCCCTAACGTCGAAAAACAGGTGCTTCATGCACTCGCTTTCATCCATGAGATAGAACCCAAGGCTATCGTTGATCTTTTCCGTGCGGCGTTCGGGGCTGTGATGGTAAGCTTCTCCAATTATTCTTACGAGCCTAGCCTTGGTTCCCGTCCAGCAGCAGGAAAAGCTCTAATAGAAGACGCCAATGTAAGCGAAGTGTTACTTTCCAAGCTACACCAGATACGGGCTGACACTTCTTGGGTACAGGAAGAAACGCGAGGTCAGCATCTAGGTAAAGGTCGTGTTATTAATGCTGATGTTTTCTGTGCGATCGGCGATATCTTAGAACCCAACTCGGTAGATTTAATGGTGACCTCTCCGCCTTACATGAATAATTACCACTATGTGCGTAATACCCGTCCGCAGCTCTATTGGCTAAATTTCATCTCATCTCCTGGAGAACAAAAATACCTCGAAACCAATAACTACGGTCAATATTGGCAGACGGTGCGCGAGGCTGATCCTGTGACGTTAGCTTTCGAAAACCGTGAACTAGAGAGAATTTTAAGGCAACTGCGTCAGACGCGCCCAGACAGAGGTGCATACGGTGGCCCCGGCTGGGCAAATTACGTGACTTCTTACTTCAATGACTCCTGCCGTTTTATGTCAATTCTTAAGAGGGTCTTAGCTCGAGGTGGTGTAGGTGTGATAGTTATCGGCAATTCCATCATTCAGGGAATAAATATTCGAACTGAAAATATCCTTGGCGAGATTGGCGCCATGCAGGGTTTAATCCTAGAGGGCGTCCATTGCGTTCGAGAGAAGCGTGTAGGCGCCAGCATTACGCAATCCTCTGTCAGGCAGGGAGAACGCACTAGCGCCGTATTGTCCGAGTCCGCGGTGATTGTGCGTAAACGTTAAACGAAAATATGGCTCAAGAACCGTATAATCCGTTGGACAAACTCCGTCTAGGGGAGAGCGTAGCTAAGGCTCTTCTTGCCCGCCCGGTTGCTACTTTGCCGCCGACCGAGCATTTCAACGGTGCAGGGACCTATGCGCTTTATTACACTGGGAAATTCCCCCCTTACCGGAAGATAGTCGAGAAAAATATCAATAATCAGTGGGGTGCTCCGATTTACGTAGGAAAGGCAGTGCCGCCGGGCACGCGGAAAGGCGGATACGGACTGGGCGAATCGCCGGGCGAGGTCTTATATCGCAGGTTACGCGAACACGCTGAGACAATTCAACAAACAGAGAATCTGTCGCTCACTGATTTCAGATGCCGGTATCTAGTTGTGGATGATATCTGGATCCCGCTTGGCGAGTCACTTCTCATCTCCACGTTTTCTCCGCTCTGGAATCAGGCGCTCGATGGCTTTGGTAATCATGACCCGGGTGCAGGCCGCTATAATCAACAACGCTCGCCTTGGGATGTAATTCACCCTGGTCGCCCTTGGGCTGCGAAGCTAAAACCAAACTCTCGCTCGAAAGAAGATATTCTCAAAACTATATCTGAGTTTACCAAGTAATTAAGAGTGATAGCTGGTACGCTCGCCGTAAGTAGGAAACCAGCCAATAGAGGCTGAAGTTATGCTTCCCGCTCCTTTTACCTCTGATTTTCTCAATCGTCTCGAAACCTTGAGGCTCCGCACGCGTAAGGAATTTCTCGGTAGCCGGCCGGGGAGCTACTCTTCGCCGCGCCGGGGGACCAGTCTCGAATTCGCCGATTACCGCAGGTACTCTCCAGGCGATGATATCCGCTACATCGACTGGGGGGTCTTTGCCCGCAGCGACCGTCTTTATATCAAGCTCTTCCGCGAAGAGGTGGATCTCTTCGTCTATTTATTTGTCGATGCCAGCGGCTCCATGGCCTTCCCCTCCATCGCGGAGAAATTCTCTCCGGCCTGTCATGTCGGCCTCGCCCTTGCCTACGTGGTCTTGGCCAACCATGACCATGTCAAACTCCATCTATTGCAGGGATCTGCCGCTTTATCGGCCTCACCTTTTTACCGCAGGCGCCACAAAATCATGGACTGCATCAATTTTTTCTCTTCGGCTGCTCCTGGGGGGGTGTTGGAGATGGCGCCGGTTTTGGGAGAGCACCTTAAGCGGATCCGCCGCCCCGGCAAGGCGATTCTTATCTCCGATTTCCTCATGCCTTTGTCTTCTTGCCAGCAGGGATTGAATCTGCTGCGCGCGTTGAACCTTGATATCTCTGTGATCCAGGTCTTAAGTCGGCAGGAGATTGACCCGCCCTTTCCCAGCGGGGGGCTGTCGTTGGTGGACAGCGAGAGCCAGGCGGAACTGAGGCTCCGCTGGAGCGGGGATCTCCAGCGGGAATATCGGGAGATGTTGGAGCGCCATAACCTCCAGCTTAAGAGTTTCTGCCATCAGGCCGGAATCCATTATTCTCTGTTTGTGGTGGGTGAGGAACTGAGTAAATTTATCCTGGAAACCCTTCCCTCGGTCGGTCTTTTTAAGTAGTCCGTATGGAGTTTCTAAATCCGGCAGCCCTCTACGCCTTTTTCCTTCTGCCTCTCCTGCTGATCCCTTATCTTATTAAGAGGAGGCCGCGGCGGTTGGTTTTTTCCAGCCTGCTCTTCCTGCGAGATCTTTCCACCCCCGCTTCAGGGCGTCCGTGGGGAAAGCTCTATCTTCCGCCGATTTTTTTTCTTCAGCTCCTTCTCCTTGTGCTTTTGATATTGACCCTGGCGGAGCCGGTCCTCTCTGTTCGGCTATTGAAGGTAGCCATCATCCTCGACAACTCTGCGAGCATGCAGGCGCTTGAAGGGGAAAAGAGTCGTTTTGAACTGGCCCGGGAGCAGGGGCGCGATCTACTGCGCGGTTTTTCGCCCGAAGCTCAAGTCGATCTCTATCTCACCGTTCCGAGAGTGGAACGGGTAGGGAGAGAGGCGCTGGCGCCCGGGGAGGCGTCCGCTCTCATCGGTACGCTTAGACCCTATGACTTGGGTGAGCCTCCGGACTCTTACGGGGAAGAGCTCTCCAGGCTGGCAAAGGAGATGAGCTATGAGCGCATCTTTTTACTTACCGATCATCCGGTACGCGGCCAGGACAGGTTCATTCGGGCCCTCTCTATTGGCCGATCTAAAGAAAATCTTGCCATCACTTCATTCCAAATTACCCGTCCCTCATTTGCCTCAACTCAGTTGGAAGCCAGAGTCGAGGTTACGAGCTTCTCCTCAAAGGAAGAGAGGGTGAAGCTATTGCTGAAAGGGGGCGGGAAGATTCTCTCCGCCCGAACTGAGACCGTAGCCCCACGAAAGAGCGTTGCATCGTCCTTCGAGGGTTTCCCTCTCTACCCCGCCTATGAGGCAGAGATCGAGGCAAGGGATGCCTTAGCACTCGATAATCACCGCGTCGCCATTCCGCCTGCGTCCCGGGGATTGGAGATCCTGGGGATTTCTCCCCAGCCGGAATCACTTGACAGTCTCCGCTCCATTCCCGGTCTGAACCTGAAAGTGATCCCACCCGAGGCCTATGAGAAGAACAGGAGCAGGGGACATTCGGTAGAGATATTTCATTTTTCTGCTCCAGCTATCCTGCCCCAAAAACATGCCCTCTTTGTGCTTCCGCCAAAGGACAATCCCCTGGTCGCCGTGGGAGGCGCCCTGTCTCGACCTCTCATATCAGGCTGGCGCGAACCCCATCCGCTAACGCGCTACATCAATTTCGCTCTTTTTCGCCCATCCTACGCCCGCTCCTTAAAGGCGCTCTCCTTTGGGGAGGCTGTTATCCAGAGCCCCGAGGGGGCTATAGCCATCGGGCTGGAGCAACAGGGTTTTCGCTATCTGGTTCTTGGATTTGATCCTTTCCCGTATCTCGGGCGTAAGAATCTCCCGATATCGATCTTTACTTTGAACCTCCTGGATTGGTTTTACGAAGGGCTGGATGGATCAAGCACCGGCACGGGCGAACCGCTTCGTCTGCGGGCACCAACTAAGGGTGGTATCCTGGTGACTCCCAAGCAGGAGAAGTTTCCGCTTGACCAGGAGCAAGAGTCCTTTTCCCTTACCTTTTTCCAGGGAATCTATGAAGTGAATCGAGGCGAGGAGAAGGAGGTCCTGGCGGTAAATCTGCAGGATGCGAGGGAATCCGATCTCACCAACCCCGCACCCATCCAGCTCAGAGAGGAACCTGCTGCGTCAGGCAGCCGCTCGTTCTTTTTCACCCTATGGCCCTATCTCCTCTTGCTCTCGATCGTGCTTCTCTTTGTGGAGTGGTATTTTAACCCGCCGGCCACTCAGTCATGAAAAATTTGTTCTCTAATCTCCATTTGATCCGACCTCTTTATCTCTTGCTGCTATCGCTGCTGCCTCTGCTTTGGCTGCGGTTACGCGAGCGCTCTCTTACGGTGATTTTGTGGCGCACGGTGATTTTTTTGCTGTTGATCTTTGCCCTGGCAGATCTGCAGCAGATCGGGGGGGAGTCCAGAAGAGGCGAACGCATCTTTGCCTTTGACCTTTCCCGCAGTATCCCTGAAGAGATGAAAAATTGGATGGCAAAGCCGGGCATGGCCCCTCAGCCGGGCGACCGCACCTTTGTTTTTGGCGGTGAGGCCAGGGAAGCGAAAGACTGGGATCGGTGGGTCCGAGGAGAGGTACCTGCTCTTCCCATCAAGCCGGAACAGACAAACCTGGAGGCGCTTTTCTCCACTCTTTTGCGCTTGCCTCCCGCCCCGCGCGCTCTCTTCCTCTTCACCGATGGCTGGGAGACTCAAGGCAGCGTCGAGCGCTTGCTTCCCTACCTTGCCCTCTCCGGCACAAAGGTTTTTCCCTTGCTGCCGCCCAATCGCCCCGCAATAGCAAATGTGGCGGTCAAGAAAATCGTCGCGCCGCATCAAGGCACAAGCGGAGAGGGGATCAACTTGAGGGTCATGGTGGAGAACCAGAATAGCAAAGCGGCAGAGGGCAGCCTGATCGTAAGACGCAGCGGCCAGCCGTTTAAAAATGAGGCGGTTAAGATCCCTCCGGGAACTCATATCCTCGCCTACCAGACCACTCTCCCGGAAGAGCCGATGGTCTCTTTTCAGGCTAATTTTATTCCCCGTCAGCCTGGGTCCGATCTCATTTCCCAGGACAACCAAGCGACAGCTTGGGTAGCGGTGCGCACTAAAGCAAAGATTCTCCTTCTTAATGGCCGGAGCGGCGAGGGCAGATACCTGGAAGAGATCCTCAGGCGGCGCGGCTTCGAAGTCACCTCGCTCACCCCCGGTGGTCCCCCGCCCCCTCCGGTGGGGTACAGCATCGTGGTTTTTAACAACATTGAGAGAGAAAAACTCTCCCCCGCTTATCTTGCAGGGATCGAGCGGCACGTCGCCGAGGGTAATGGCTTTGTCATGCTTGGGGGCGAGGGGAGTTTTGCCCCTGGCGGCTATCGACAAACGCTGATCGAGACGATCCTGCCCGTGGAGCTTAAAGAGCCCGGGAAAGAAGAGAAAAATCGGGCTATAGTTCTCGTGATCGACAAATCCGGCAGCATGCGGGAGGAAAACCGGCTTCTCTACGCCAAAGAGGCGGCCAAGGCAGTGGCGGCACAGCTCAAGGATGATGATTTGCTCGGCGTGCTGGGCTTTGATGTCGAGCCCTTTGTGGTGGTTCCTTTAAGTCCCATGGAAAGGGTTCGCGGGACCGTATTGACTCAGATCGATCGTTTGAAGGCTCAGGGGAAAACCTACCTCTATCCGGCTATCGTGGAGGCGAGACGCCAGCTCGAAAGGCAGAACGCGGGACGGAAACACGTGATTGTCCTGAGCGATGGTGAGACAGGCGGGAGCGGGAGCGATTATGTCGATCTGGTTACCGTCATGAGAGAGGAGCTCAAGATAACCGTCTCTACGGTAGCCATAGGCGATCAGGCGAACATCCCGCTTCTGAAAAGAATCGCCCAATACGGCGGGGGTTTTTTCCATCATACTTACGATCCCAGGACGCTGCCCCAGATCGTTCTGCAGCAGCTCCGAGAAAAACCGGCAGAGGGGCCTCTGGTGGAAAAGGATTTTACCCCGGTGCCGGTCAGAGGCTCGGAGCTCTTGGCTGGATTCGCTGAGAGGTCTTATCCGCCCTTAAAAGGCTACATCGAGACGGAGGTCAAGCGGGGAGCGCATCTCGATTTGGTCATCCCGAGAGAGGAAAAGCGCGTGCCTCTTCTTGCCTCCTGGAGCTATGGCAAGGGGAAAGCGGTCGCCTTTACCACGGACCTGAGCGGGCGTTGGAGTAAGGAATGGATTCAATGGGAGGCGGTGGAAAGGTTTTTGGGCAAGGTGTTTGAGTGGCTGCGCCCTCTCCAGGAATCTCTCCCGCCCCACGAGGTACGTATCAATCAGATCAACGGCCAGGTCGTAGCGGATCTCTACCTGTACGTGGAGGGGCACGACCGGGGTCTATTCCGTTATTCCTTCGGGGGCAAGGGGGCCAATAGTGAAGGCATATTCAACCGGCTGGCCCCAGGCCATTACCAGACAGTGCTTCCAGTTTCCGCTCCAGGCGACTATCGGATCGGACTTGTCGAGGAGCGCAGCGGGCAACGGCTCTCCTATCCAACGCTGGGTTATACGCTCCCCTTCGACCCCAGGGCTGAAGTGGCGCATGACGAATTCAATATCCCGCTGCTGGAGAAGCTCGCCCGTTCGACCGGCGGTGCGATCAACCCAAAAGGGGATGGTACGCTGGAGGGTCCCACGGAAGTCACTCGCCTCTTCAAGCCGCTGCGTCCGTATCTCCTCTTTCTCGCCCTCGCCCTTTTTCTGGCGGAGATTATATTTAGGAGCTTTATTAATAAAATATTGTTATAAAAAAGCCCAATTTTTTAGGTTGACTTCGCGGGTGAAAAAGGTTAAACCGTGGAAAATTTTCTGACCTTATGCTGCTATTGAAATCCAGGGCTTCTAATAAAGATAAAGCTTCCCAAAGAGGGGTCAAGTTCTCCTTGGGGAGGGCCTCTTTTGCCTTCATTTTATTATGGCTGTCGGCTCCAGCGTCGGTGCTTGTTGCTGCGACCTTAGAGCTACCCGGCAGCGATGGGAAGCCATTGGAAGAGGTAGTGAGGCCCACAGACAAGCCTGGCCTCCGTGCTCTCCTACTGCCGCAACAGGAACTCTCCCCCTTTGATGGACTCAGCGCGCTAAGGCATATAGCGTACCGGACACGTCCAGGGGAGACCCTAACGAAACTTTTCATCCGGTTTGGACTGGCTGAGCAGGAAAGGCAGTTGTGGCTGCGCTCCATTCAGAAGCATCATCCCATAAAAGGGCTGCGGGTAGGGCAAGAGATGCATCTTTATTTCACCAAGACCGAGCCTTCGCCGCAAAGAGCAAAAGGCAAAGAATCCCTTAAGGCACTGGAAATCGAGCTCAATGAAGACTGGACTCTGACTTGGGAAAAGGGGAGCAAGGGGATTATTTTTAGCAAACGTGAGAAACCCTACGATGTCGAGATTAAGACAGTAGGGGGGGTTGTGGAAAGCTCATTTTCTGAGGACGCAGTTCGGGACGGCCTGAATCAAGCCCTAATTTCTCAGCTGGCTGATGTCTTCTCCTGGGAGGTCGACTTTCAAAAGGATATCCAGAAGGGAGATACTTTCAAACTTCTGTACGAACAGAGGTCCCGCAAGGGCAGGGAAAGTAAAGCTTCCTTCCAAATTTTGGCTGCCGAACTGATCAACGCCGGACAGAAATTCTTTGCCATTTATTTCGAGAAAGAGAAGGGAAAAGGCGGCTATTATGACTTGGAGGGGAGATCCCTGGCGCGCGCTTTTCTTCGCTTCCCTCTGGAGTTTACCAGCATCAGTTCCCAGTTTTCCCATTCCCGTTTTCACCCCATCCTCAAGGTGGATCGTCCCCACAACGGCGTGGACTTTGCCGCAAAGCGCGGAACGCCGGTCCGGGCGGTCGCTGAGGGCAAGATCCTCTATGCGGGCTGGAGAAAAGGCGGCTACGGCAGGATGATCGAAATCCAGCATGACTCTGTCTATGCCTCACGCTACGCCCATTTACAGGGGGTTGCCTTGGGATTACACCGAGGGGTGAGCGTCCAAAAAGGGCAGATCGTCGGCTATGTAGGTTCCTCGGGCAGGAGCACAGGCGCCCATCTCCACTTTGAGCTTTACAGGGATCAGGAATATGTGGATTTCTTAAAGTTTGAATATCCTCCCGAAGATAAAATCGAGCCGGCCTTGCGGAGGGTCTTCGAAAACGCCAAACAGCTCTTCCTCACCGAGTTGGCCTCCGCGCCGAATTCTTAGCCTGCAGAGACTTATACTGTTTTTAGTTACCGGCGCGGGTACGGGATATTTCTTTTGGTTCCCAGGAACGGTAGGGACCCTTATGGCTATTCCTCTCTCCCTGGCCTTGAACCGCATGGCCGCCGCGTCGATTCCCCTCTCACTATTGACCCTCACTGCGTTTATCGTGGGCTCCAGTTGGTTCTGCCAGAAAGGAGAAGAGATTTTTCATGAGAAAGACTCTTCCAAGATCGTTATCGATGAGATCGCGGGATTTTTGTTGGCCAACTTCCTCTCTCCTGCGGAATTTAAATCAACGGCCGCGGCTTTTCTGATCTTTCGGTTTTTCGATATCATCAAGGTGTTTCCCGCCGGGCGAGCGGAACAAATTCCCGGGGGCGTTGGCGTGATCTTGGATGATTTGATTGCCGGTCTTTATACCTTTTCGATCCTTCGTCTGCTGTTTTTCTGGAGCTTTCTATGATGGAAAAGGCGGCAATTCTGAGCACCGGCGATGAGCTTATTACCGGCCGGGTGGTTGATACCAATTCTTCCTATATTGCCGATAAGCTTTACGGACTGGGATTGGAGGTGGTCGCTATTCTTAAGGTAGGCGACACCAGGGAGAGGCTTATCTGGGCGCTTCAACATGGGCTCGAACTTGGGGAGCTCGTCATTGGCACGGGTGGCCTGGGTCCGACCACGGACGATCTTACCACTGAGGTAGTCGCGGAATTCTTTGGCCGGAAACTCAAAATGGATGAGGAGGTGGCTGAGGCCTTAAAACGGAGGTTCGAGTCGCGGGGAATGGTGATGACGCCCAACAACTTAAAGCAGGCGCTCTTCCCTGAAGGGGCCGATATTGTCCCCAATCCTATGGGGACGGCCCCGGGTTTCCGTGTTGCAACCAAAGACAAAAAACAGCTGATCTGGCTCTCCGGGGTGCCGAGAGAGATGGAGGTCATGCTCCGAGAGAGCGTGCTGCCGTGGGTCAAACAGGAGAGAGCAGGCGGTGGAGAGACATTGGCCTGCACCTTTAAGATCTATGGCTTGACGGAGTCCAAGCTGGGTGACATATTGAAACCGATCCCCATATCCGAAGAAATCAGGCTCTCTTATCGCGCTCACTTTCCTGACCTCTCCCTGCGCCTGACGGTCAGGGGCGGCGGAGCAAGAGAAAATAAATTCTCGGAGCTAAAGGCCCGGATTCGAGAGATCATCGGTCCCCATATCTACGCGGAAGGGGATGACAGCCTGGAGGAGATCGTCGGCAAGCTGCTCCTGGAAAAGCGTTGGACTTTGGGTTTGGCGGAATCATGCACCGGGGGCTATATCGGCCATCGCGTCACGAGTGTGGCTGGGAGTTCGGCCTACTTTAAAGGTGGGGTGGTGGCCTATTCGAACGAATCTAAGATCTGCTTTCTCGGAGTTCAAAGAGCCACCTTGGAAGAGTATGGGGCGGTAAGCAAGGAAACAGCTGTGGAGATGGCGCAGGGGATAAGACGCCAGGCTGAGGCCGACATCGGAGTTAGCGTCACGGGAATAGCCGGGCCGACAGGGGGAAGTTCTGAAAAACCTGTGGGCACTGTGTGGATCGGCTTAGCCCGCGACCAGGAGAGTGACGCCCGCCTTTTCCGTTTTCCAGGCGATCGGGAACGGGTTATTCTCGGCGCCTCCCAGGCCGCTCTCCACTGGTTAAGAACGACCCTCCTCCCGGGCCAGAGCAGCACCGATGCCCACTAGTTATTGGTATACTCGTTACTCGTGTATTAGTCCGATTAAACGAATAACCAATAACGATTAACGAAAATGGTTCGAGTCTTTGTCGGAGTCCGGATCGATCCGAATGTAGCCGAAAAGATATCTACGCTCCAATCCCAGCTCAAGCGGAGTCTGCCGGGTGTCCGCTGGGTTGGGCGGGAGAATCTCCATTTTACCCTTAAGTTTCTTGGGCCGGTTGAAGAGGAGAGAGTTGTGGAGATCGGGGACGCGCTGGAGCAGGCCCTCCGTCTCTTCCCACGCTTTTCCATTCTTGCTAGAGGTATAGGGGTATTTCCTGATATAAGGAAGGCCAGGGTCCTTTGGGTTGGATTGGAAGGAGAAAGCCTTGCGCTCCTGGCGATAGGAGTGGAAGCGGCGCTGGAGCCGGCCGGATTTGCGCGGGAGAAAAGAGGATTCGAGCCCCATCTGACTATTGGGCGCTGGCGCAATTTCGATCGTCGAGCGGAGATGATCAGGAGCGAAATTGACCAGTGGAAAGAGTACTATTTTGGACAATCACGGGTGGAAGAGATAGTATTTTTCCAAAGTATCCTCAAGACGGAGGGTGCTGTCTATCATCCGTTGCGTATTATGCGTCTAAGCAACTAGGGAGCACCCCAAGAAGCCGATGAGGCAAGGAGGAATTCCATGGATGTGAATCGTGAGAAGGCGCTCGATCTCGCGGTAAGCCAGATCGAGAGGCAATTCGGCAAAGGCGCCATCATGAAGCTGGGAGAAGGGGGGCTGATCAAAGACATCCCCGTGATCTCCACCGGCTCCCTTGGCCTGGACGTCGCGTTGGGGATAGGAGGCGTGCCGCGCGGTCGGGTGATGGAGATCTACGGCCCTGAGGCCTCGGGCAAAACAACCCTGGCCCTGCACATCGTTGCCGAGGCGCAGAAACTGGAAGGAATAGGCGCCTTCATCGATGCGGAACATGCTTTGGACCTCGCTTACGCGAAGAGACTGGGCGTGAAAACGGACGACCTGCTGATCTCTCAACCGGATCATGGAGAGCAGGCTTTGGAGATCGCCGAGACCTTGGTTCGCAGCGGGGCGATTGATGTCCTGGTTATCGACTCGGTAGCCGCGCTGGTGCCCAAGGCCGAAATCGAAGGGGAGATGGGAGATGCCCATATGGGGCTTCAGGCTCGTCTCATGTCCCAGGCCCTGCGCAAACTCACAGCGACGATCGCACGCTCTCAAACCATAGTGATTTTCATCAATCAGATCCGCATGAAGATCGGCGTGATGTTCGGGAATCCGGAGACCACGACCGGAGGCAATGCGCTGAAGTTTTATGCCTCGCTGCGGATGGATATTCGACGCATCGGCGCTTTGAAGGACGGGGATTCGATCATCGGCGGGCGGACCCGTGTGAAGGTAGTCAAGAACAAGCTGGCGCCCCCCTTCAAAGAGGCGGAATTTGATATTCTTTACGGAACGGGCATCTCGCGCGAAGGTGAATTGGTCGACTTGGGAAGCGAGATGGGGGTCATGGAAAAGAGCGGCGCCTGGTATTCCTTTAACGGCGAGAGAATCGGCCAGGGACGGGAGAGCGCCAAAGAGTTTTTCAAACAACACCCCGAAACCGCCAAGGAGGTGGCGGGGAAGATTTTGGAGAAAGTAGGGCTTAAACGGGCCGGAACCGAGGCGCCAGCTCCGGAGAAGAAGGAAAAGACAAAAGCACGATAGCAGGGCGAAACAGTGGAGCGGAAAAATTGAAGATGGAGGATAGAGGATAGCGATCTTCCATTCTCGATCCTCGAACCTCGGATCGCACCAGATGCCTGCTAAACAGGATGGGTCCCAACAGGAGGCGCTCCAGCGGGCTTACAAGTTTCTCAGCTACCGCCCCCGAAGCGAGGCAGAGGTTCGAACCAAGCTGGGCCAGTTAGGCTTTCCCCAGAAGAGTGTCGACACTACTCTGGAAAAACTCCGTTCACTGAGCTTGCTAAACGATGAGGCCTTCGCCCGAGATTGGGCCCGAGGAAGAGCGGAAGGCCGGGGCTACGGACCCTTGCGCATTGAACGGGAGTTACGGCAAAAGGGGATAGCGAAATCGGTGATCCAGGAGGTCGTAAAAGAAACCTTCGGCCGGCAAGAAGGAAAGGAAAGGGCCAGGGCGCTTCTGGAAAAAAGGTTCCGTGGGAAAGATCTCAGCGATCGAAAGATTCTGCACCGCGCCATCTCTTTCCTGCAGCGGCGCGGCTATCGCAGCTCCGTGATTGCAGAAGTTTTAGGACAACCATTGAGTGATGATTGAGAAAAATCGATGACGACCGGAAACGAAATTCGTAAATCTTTCTTGGACTATTTTGTCAAGCAGGGCCATACCGTGGTGCGAAGCTCTTCGCTGGTGCCGGAAAAAGATCCGACGCTGCTCTTTACCAATGCGGGGATGGTCCAGTTCAAGAATGTCTTTCTCGGCGTGGAGCGGCTCCCCTACGTGCGTGCTGCCAGCTCGCAGAAGTGCCTCCGCATCAGCGGCAAGCACAATGACCTGGAAGCGGTCGGTCGGGACACTTACCACCATACGTTCTTCGAGATGCTCGGCAACTGGTCGTTCGGCGATTACTATAAAGAGGAGGCGATCGCCTGGGCATGGGAACTGCTGATTAAGGAGTGGGGGCTTCCGAAGGATAAGCTTTGGGCGACGGTATATCAAGATGACAATGATGCGGGGCGCCTTTGGATCAAGATAAGCGGCCTCCCTAAAGAGCGGGTTCTCCGCTTCGGTGAGAAAGATAATTTCTGGGAGATGGGAGAGGTCGGACCCTGCGGTCCCTGCAGTGAAATCCACATCGACCGCGGCAGCGAAGCCTGTGACCGGAAAAAGGAAAAAGGGCACCGCTGCCAGGTCAATGGCGATTGCGCCCGCTTCATCGAGCTGTGGAATCTGGTTTTTATCCAGTACAACCGCGGTGCGGACAGAGAGTTAGAAGAACTGCCGGCCAAACATGTTGACACGGGCATGGGGCTTGAGCGGATCACTGCCGTGCTTCAGGGGGTGCTCTCCAACTACGATGTCGATTTCATGCGCGACCTGATAGCCGCTACGGAAAAGCTTGCAGGAAAAAAATATGGCGCGGATCCCGTCGCCGATATCTCCTTTCGCGTCATCGCGGACCATGCGCGGGCGGTTAGCTTCCTGATCGCCGATGGAGTGGCGCCGAGCAATGAGGGGCGCGGCTATGTGCTCAGAAGATTGCTCAGGCGCGCGGCCAGGCACGGGCGCATGATCGGCTTGCAAGAGCCTTTTCTCCACCGGGTGGCGGCCACTGTCGCTGAGATCATGGGCGGGGCCTACCCGGAACTCCAAAGCGAAGAGCAGCGGATCTCTGAGACGATTCGCGGTGAGGAGGAGCGCTTCGGCGAAACCCTGGAAAAGGGGTTGGTGCTTTTGGAAGAGGCAGTAGGTAAGCTCAAGCGCCAAAAGAAAAAGATCCTTTCCGGAGAAGTCGCTTTCCGGCTCTACGACACCTTCGGTTTTCCCCTCGATCTCACCGAGGATATTCTCCGGACAGAAGGCGTGGGAATCGACCAGGCAGGCTTTGAAAAACTGATGGAGGAGCAGAGAAGCCGTGGCCGGGAGGCAAGGGAATCCGAGGTCTACATAAAGTTCGGGGCAACGCTCGTGCCGTCGCAGGAAATCCAATTCGTCGGTTACGACAGACTAGAGGCGGAATCTGGAGTGCTCGCAATTTACGGGCAGGGTGAGGGAAAGTCCGAGGCCGTCGAAGGAACCGAAGTCGATCTTATCACCGGAGCAACCCCTTTTTACGGGGAGTCCGGCGGGCAAGTGGGCGATCGGGGCACCATAGAAACGACGCGTGGCGATCGAATGGAGGTGGTCGATACGCAGCATCCAACGTCGCAAATCACTGTTCATAGGGGGCGAATCAAGAGGGGGCGCATTCAGGTCGGCGACAAAGTGTATCTCAGGGTCGATCCCAAGTTTCGTCAAAGGACCAGGCTCAACCATTCTGCCACACATATTCTCCATTCGGTCCTCCGCGAGGAGTTGGGCAGCCATGTGCGCCAGGCGGGGTCCCTCGTGGCCCCAGACAGGTTGCGGTTCGACTTCAATCACCCGGGAGCCATCGCCGAGGATAAGCTGGCGGAGATTGAGGAAAAGGTTAACGAGAGAGTCCGCCTGGACGCCGAAGTGAAGATTGAAGAGTCCAGTTTTGACGAGGCGATCCGCAAAGGCGCCCTCGCCTTTTTCGGCGACAAGTACGGGGACCATGTGCGTGTCGTCAAGATCGGAGATTTTTCGACGGAGCTCTGCGGCGGCACGCATGTTCATCGCTCTGGAGAGATCGGGATCTTTAAGCTCCAGGCCGAAGGGGGAGTGGCTGCGGGAGTAAGGCGGATTGAGGCAGTGACCGGCGAGGGGGCTCTCGATTTGATCCGCAAGTATGAACAGAAGCTCAGAGAGATCGGCGCATTGGTACGCGCGGGCGGGGACGAGACTGTCGAGAAAGTTAAGAAGCTCTTGCAGCAGCAGAAAGAGTTCGAGCGAGAGATCGAGCGGCTGCGCGGTCAGATGGGCAAGAATCAGATTCCCGATCTGTTGGCGAAGAAACAAAATGTGAACGGGACCGATGTCCTCATCACGCAGGTGGACGGCGTGGATGCCAAGCAACTCAGGGAAATCGCGGACCAGCTCAAGGAGAAAATGGGGTCGGGGTTTATTTTTCTCGCCGGCCCGAGGGAGGACAACGTTACCTTGGTTTCCAGCGTAAGTCCCGATCTAACCAAACGCTACCACGCAGGCAATATTGTAAAAGAAGTTGCACCGATTGTGGGTGGTGGCGGCGGCGGGCGTCCCGACTTCGCTCAGGCAGGAGGCAAAGACCCCTCCAAGACAGACGAGGTCCTAAAAAGAGTTTGGGACATTATCAAGAAACCGACCATCCCATGATGAAGGTTCATACCAAAAGGCTAACAGAGAAAACGCAGGGACGCTGCGACATCATTGACATCACGGCCAAGGTTCAAGAGCAGGTCCAAAAGGAAAAAATTAAGCGGGGGCTGGCCACGCTCTTTGTGTCAGGCTCCACGGCGGCCCTCACCACGATCGAGTACGAGCCAGGTTTGGTCCAGGACCTTAAAGAGCTTTTAGAAAAGCTTATCCCGTCGAATAAGAAATACCATCACGACGACCGCTGGGGCGACGACAATGGGTTTTCCCATCTGCGCGCCTCGCTCTTCGGTCCCTCGCTGCAAGTCCCCATCGATAGCGGCCGGCTGCTTCTCGGCACCTGGCAGCAGATCATCCTGGTAGATTTCGATAATCGCCCGCGCACGCGCGAGGTGATGGTCCAGATCATGGGAGAAATCGATTGAAGGAGCAAAAGGGCGAAAAAATGAATATCGGGGAGGGGGCGATAGTGACGCGCCTGGAGTTCGGTGATCCGCGCCTGTTTCGGGATTTGCTGGGACAGCACGATGAGCACCTAAAGATGATCCAGCGCAGTCTTGGGGTAAGGATTCATATTCGCGGCGCAGCGATGGAGATCGAGGGGGACCCCGTGGAGGTCGAGCTCTCGACCAAGGTCATCAGGCAGCTCTACGGACTCCTCGAAAAGGGCTATCCGGTTTATGGCAGCGATGTCGATTACGCCATTCGCATCCTGAGCGGGGATGGCAGGGCTAACCTGCAGGATATTTTCCTCGACACGATCTACATCTCATCCCACAAACGGGTTATCACGCCGAAAAGCGTCGCGCAAAAAGCCTACATCGACGCGATCCGGCGCTACGACATCGTTTTCGGCATCGGCCCTGCCGGCACTGGAAAGACTTATCTTGCCATGGCGATGGCCGTGGCAGAACTCATGAAAAACAACTATGTCCGGATCATCCTGACCCGGCCTGCAGTGGAAGCGGGAGAAAAACTGGGCTTTTTGCCCGGCGACCTGGCCGAGAAAATTAATCCCTACCTGAGACCGCTCTATGATGCGCTCCATGATATGGTCGACTTTGACAGGGCGCATAAGATGGTCGAGCGCGGTACCATCGAGGTGGCGCCCCTGGCCTTCATGCGCGGCCGGACACTGAATGACTCCTTTGTTATCCTGGACGAGGCACAAAATACCACCCCGGAACAGATGAAGATGTTTCTCACCCGTCTGGGTTATGGCTCGAAAGCGGTCATCACCGGCGATGTGACCCAGATCGATCTGCCGGCGGGGAAACCCTCCGGGTTAAAAGAGGCGTGGCGTATTTTGAAGGATGTCGAGGGGATCCGATTTATCACCTTTACGGAAAGAGACGTGGCGCGCCATCGCCTGGTTCAGGACATCATCACTGCCTACGAACGGCACGAACAACAAGCCGAGACAGGAAACAGAAACCAGCCTGAAAAACCATAAGTTGAGCCGGCTCAGAACTGCACTGACTTCTGATTCACCGGTTATGGTGCCCCTTTTACCTGTCTCCGGCGAGCGTGAAGCACAGGCTCAGTATAGCCGTTTTCTGCCTCTCTTCCCTTAAAGACCAGATCCAGCGCCGCCTGAAAAGCGAGGCTCGAATCAAATTGGGGCGCCATGTTCCGATAGTTTGGATCCGGCCTATTTTGCCGGTCAACAACTTCAGCCATTCTTTTGAATGTTTCTCTGACCTGATGCTCGCCCACAATCCCGTGATGGAGCCAGTTGGCGATGTGTTGACTGGATATGCGCAGGGTAGCCCGATCTTCCATCAACCCGATATCATTGATGTCCGGGACCTTTGAGCAGCCGATTCCCTGATTGACCCAGCGCACAACGTAGCCGAGTATCCCTTGGGCATTGTTATCGAGCTCCCGTTGGATCTCCTCCGCTGTCAATTTCCTATTGAGTAACGGCGGTCCAAGGATATCGTCTAGGCTGGGCGGGCCCCTGCCGGCAAGT
>Ga0082335_1000972_pt1 | contig 66432 bp, 44 predicted proteins | sample Subgrocontami58m_FD_72375 | JGI IMG/M metagenome (GOLD analysis project Ga0082335, IMG submission 72375) | Subsurface groundwater microbial communities from S. Glens Falls, New York, USA - GMW37 contaminated, 5.8 m (SPADES assembly) (version 2) ... | reverse complement strand
CGCGTTACCCGCCACGATCCCCATGCGCAGCGGCATCGCGAGGTCCGTGCCGAAGAAGTTCGGATCGTAGGGATTCTGCCGGAACTTCGCCTCGGCCCGAGCGCGAATCTCGTACACGCCGTCGGTGGGCACGCCCTGGGTGAAGTTGAGCAGCGGGCCGTACGCGCCTTCGTGCTTGTCGGACAGCGTCGTCTCGTAGAGCGCCATGAACCGATTGTTGAAAATATCCTTGTGGTGGCGCAGCTCCGGCTGCTGGCGGAAATCGCGGTCGAACCGCCAGGTCTGTTCGCGAGGCGCTTCGATTTGCGCGAAGGCCTTCTCGACCACGACGTCGGCGGCCTCGAGGTATTGGGCCAGCAGGTACCCGGACGTCTGCAACGCGTCGCCGTTGTTATCCATGTGCTGGACCTGCTGGTCGCGGGGAAATTTGGTGGTCGGATCGAACATCAGCAGGTTCAGCCCGAACAGATCGCCGACGGTGTTGAGATACTCGCGGCGGTTGAGCCGCCGCAGCACGGTCACGCCGCCGCTGCTCGAGAGCCGCGCGCCGCCGTCGGCCACCAGCTGCGTCAGCCGTTCGATGGTGGCGCGCACCTCACCCTCGGCCGGATGCTTTTTCGCCTTCGCGGGCGGCATCTCGCCGAGCGTGAGTTGATCGATGGCGTCCTGCAGGTCGTACAACGTGTCGGCCTGGTCGATCGGCAGAATCAACCGGTCGAATCGCCGGTCTCCCTTCTGTTTGTCGGGCCCGTGGCACTCGGTGCAGTAGGTGGAAAAGAAAGCGCGAACGTCGCCGGGCGGACCCGGTTCGGCCGCGCCAGCCCGCATGAGGAGCCCCAAACCGACCAACGCGACGAGGCCAACCAAGGCCGTAGCGGCGGGCGTCCCTGCCCGCCGACTTGGACGAAGACACCACACCGCGGCGAGGGCGCCGCGGCTCCAACTTCCAGCGAGCCTACTCACGCCACTGCCAGGTCCCGCATCGTTCCCGTGCTGAGCCCGAAGCGATTCGTTTCCACGCCGAAGCGCTGCAGCAGGCTGAGGTAGAGATTGCTCAACGGCACGCGGCCGAGGCCTTTTTCGGGGTAGACCCGGTATTCGCCATGCCGATACCCACCGCCCGCCAGGATGATCGGCAGGTTGTTGTTCGTATGGGCGTTGGCGTTGCCCATGCCGCTGCCGAACAGCACCATCGTGTGATCGAGCAGCGAACCGTTGCCGTCCTCCAGCGCCTTCAGTTTCCCGAGGAACCGGGCGAACTGCTCCAGCTGGTACTTCTCCAGCTTGAGCAGGCCGTCGATGTTTTCCTGCACCTGGCCGTGATGGGAGAGCGCGTGATAATCCTTCCGCAGCCCGAACGCCGAAGCCTCGAAGCCGCCGGCGATTTCCAGCGTGGCAATCCGCGTCGAGTCGGTCTGCAGCGCCAGCGCCATCAAGTCATAGAGCACGGGAAGGTCCGACACGAATCCGGTGTTCGCCGGCTCCGGCATCCCGGGCTTCGGCTTCGGCACGTTCGCCCAGCGCTTGCCCAGTTCCATCTGCTTCTCGACGTCGCGCACCGAGGTGAAATATTCCTCCAGCTTCTCCTGGTCACGCTTGCCGAGGTGCCGCTGCAGCGACTTCGCGTCGCCGTTCACGGCATCGAGGATCGATCCCTGCAGCGCCAGCCGATCCGCCGCGCGCTCGCGGTCGCCGGCGTCTTCGCTGATGAAGAGTTTCCGAAACAGCTCGCGCGGCCCGGGAATCGGCGGCACGCGCGTGCCGCTGCGCGTCCAGCACATCATGCAGCCGCCGTGCAGCCCGTCCTCCGAACCGATCGCCAGCGAGGGGAATCGGGTCGCGCCGCCGATCGTTTCCGCCGCCCGCTGATCGACGCTGATGTTGCCCTCGGGCATGCCCTTCGCGTCCACCTGCCGCACGCCACTGAGAAACGAATGAATCGCGAAGTGCCCGCCTTTCACGCCGTGATCGAGCCCGGCGAAGAGCGTGAGGTCCCGCCGGAGCGGGGCGAGGGGCTGCAGCAGCAGCGGCAAATCGTAATCGCGGCCATTTCGCTTCGGGAAAAATTCCGGTTGGTAGAACCCGAGCATGTTGCCGATCGCCACGAGCCGCACGGGCCGCTTCGCGCCGACCGCCGCGCCTTCCTTGCTCGCAACCCCGAGACCGGCGCCGAGCACGCGCGGCGACAAGGACTCGAACAGCGGCAAGGCGAGGGTCACACCTGCGGCCCGAAGGAAAAAACGGCGGTTGACGACGTGGGAGGACGGCGTGGGGTTCATGGGGGAACGAGCGGAACGAAGCATGACGGCCAGCCGCTCGCAACGATGCAATGAGATTTACCGCCGCCGTGGCCATGCCGTCGTCCCTCGCCCCCGCAGATGCCGGATGCCCGCCGATACGAGGTCGACGGCAGGGTTTTACCGCATATCCCTCGGAAAAACACTAGACGCGGAAGTGCCCCCCCATTCGCCGATGGGCGCAGCTCTGTAGGACCCGCTGGTGAATTCTTCCACGCCGTGCAACTCGACGGCCGGCAGCGATTCAGGCCGCCGCGTCAGCCGGAATCACTGCAGGATCTTGAACATGCTGGTGTAATCGTCCGTCCACAGCGGAATCTTCACCGGCTTCTCCGCGGGACCGCTCGCCGCGTAGCGCAGCGCCGTGCGGCTCATGAACTCCCGGTTCTTGCTCAGGATCATCCAGGATGAGGCGTAGAGCCACCAGCCGCTCTCGCCATCGTCACCCTCCCAGCCGCCATCCTCGCTGCTGATGTGGTGGGCTTCGTAGCCGAATTCCCGCGCGGCATTCTCCACCACCGGCCGCAAATCCAGGTAGCGGTTCGAGATGTTCACGAGGATGGCGCCGTCGGGCTTGAGGTGGCGGCGATAAATCTCGAACGCCTCCCGGGTCAGCAGATGCACCGGCACGGCATCGCTGCTGAAGGCATCCATGATGAGGAAATCGAAATTCTGCGGCGGCTCGTTTTCCATCGAGAGCCGCGCATCGCCCATCACGAGTTCGATCTTCGCCTCGCTGCGCGCGAGGTAGGTGAAGGGCTGGGCCGCGATCGCCTTCACCTGCGGGTTGATCTCGTAAACGCGGATGTAGTCGCCGGGTTTGCCGTACGCCGTGACGGTGCCGACACCGAGCCCGAGCAACCCGATGCGCTGGTTCTGCTGCCGGGGGAAGTGGCGCAAGGCGAGCCCGAGCCCGCTGCTCGGCCCAAAGTACGAAGTGATCTCGCGGGCGCGTTCCGGCGCGGCGAACTGCAGGCCATGGGTGATTCGACCGTGCTGCAGCAGGTAGTAGCGCGAGTACGGACCGGTGTCGGTGTATTCGTAAACCGATAACACGCCGTAGAAATTGCGGACGCTGAGCACGGAGTTGCGCAGTGACTCGCGCACCTGCAGGCCCAGGGCGCCGATGAGCGCCGCCACGCCGGCCGCCATCAGGCCACACGTCATCCGATGCCAGGGCGGCGCCCAGCGGCGGCGGCGCGCGAGCCAGACCGCGCCAACCGCGGCGATTGCGATGGCGGCCCAGATGAGCCCGCGCACCCGCGCCACCTGGCTCCAGTTCAAGTTCGGCAGGAAACCCGTGAGGCCCATCGCGTCCCGCTGTTTCAACCACTCGAGCGCCGCCTGGATCGCCTGATCGAGCCCGTAGATCGCCAATACGCCGAGCACGACGAACAATATGCGCCAGCGCCCCTCGGTCAGCGCGGCCCGGCCGGTGAAAGAAATGATCGCGAGCAACGATGCGGTCAGGGCGAGCCCGACGTGCATCTCGTAGTAGTTGCTGAAAATGTAGGGCGCGACCAACGCCACGAACAATCCGCCGATCGCCCCGCCCGCCGCGATCATCAGGTAGAAGGAAGTGAGGTGGCGGGGGTGCGGGCGCAACCCGTACAGCTCGCCGTGGCAGATCATGCAACCGACGAAAAGCGTGCCGCAGTAAATCAGGACCTGATGGATCATCCCCATGTCCGGGCCGGCGAACAACGCCAGGCCCATCGCGATCAGCGCCCCGACCAGCGCAATCGTGTAATAGAAGCGCGAATACCAGCGCGGGCCGTCGAAACTGATGATGAACGTCAGCAGATACAGCGCCAGCGGCAGCACCCAGAGGAACGGGATGACCGCGACGTCCTGGCAAAGCTTGTTCGTCACCGCCAGCAGCAGGATGGACGCACACGCCGGCAGCACGAGCCAGAGCGCGCGGCGTGATCGCGGCGGCGGCGCGTCGCGGTCCTCGGGCCGCGCAGCCGACTGTTTCGCCGCAATCCGAAGGACCATCGGCGAAACGCGCCCGCGTTCCGCTCCGACCGCGCGATGGGCTTCGTCTTCGGCAAAGTCTTCCCGCCCATCCGCGACCGATTCGTTCGGTTCGCTCAGGCCAACCGCTCCGCTGTCACCGGACTTTCTCCACAGCCGGTAGGCACAGCAGCCGCAGCCGAGCGCATACACGACCAGTCCCCACGACCAGAAGCGCGCCTGAGCCTGCCGCGTGAAGTTGGTTTCAAAATAAAACGGGTAGCTGACGAGCGCGAGCAGCGAGCCGATGTTGGAGAGCGCGTACAAGCGGTAAGGCGACGCGCCGGGGGTCAGCTGGCGAAACCACTCCTGCATCAGCGGGCCCGTCGCCGCGAGCACAAGGTACGGCAGCCCGAGGCTGACCGTCAGCAACGCCAGGATGTGCCACGTCGGATCGCCGACCGCGTGCGGCTTCCAATAATCGCCGGGGGTGATCGGCAGCGTCAGCAGCGCGGCGAGCAGGATCGCGCCGTGGACGATGGCCTGCGTGCGCGGCCGCAGGTGCCGGCTGATCGTGTGGGCATACGCGTAGCCCCCGAGCAGCAGCAACTGGAAGAACAGCATGCACGTCGTCCAGACGCCGGGGCTTCCGCCAAACCAAGGCAGGATGTATTTCCCGATGAGCGGCTGGACCTGAAAAAGCAGAAAAGCGCCGGCGAAAATCGTCAGGGCAAAGGCGAGCATGGGGAAGCGGGCAGCACGTTGTGGGTGAGTCGACGGGACGAGAAGCGCAAAGACGCACGCACCGCGGGGTTGTTGCGCGGAAGGATCGACCGGCGATCAGGGAAGACCCCAGCCGCCCGCCAGTGTCGTATCCCACCGATGAACCAAGAAAGTAGCTGCGAGCGTGAGCGAGTGGAACCGCCGATGGCCACTCGCTCACGCTCGTAGCTACCACGACGAAGTTATCTGGAATACCGAACCATGCACGACGTCATAAGCGACCAGCAGCCACCCGCATTCCGCTACCGCCGCGTCGGCGCAACTTGGGCCGACCGCGTGCCCAGTGCCTGCTTCACCTGCGCCCAATCGGTCCGCGGCGTCGCGTTCACGATCCGGATGTCGCGAAACTCCGCCGGTCCGCCCGCCACCGTCAGCCCGAAATTCGCCTTTGGCCGATTCAGCAATTCGTCCGCGCCGAAGCCGACCTTGCCGGCCGAATCCACCTGCGCCACCATCTCCGTTCCGTTCAGCTCAACCACCGCGGTGTGCCATTCGGCCGGCGCCAGCGTCATGGCCACGCGCGCGAAGATCACCGCCTTGTCCGGTCCGTCGTGATCGTGGTCGTCCTTCTGCACCGTGAATCCCCGCGGGTTGATCAGCAGCCGGCACACGTGCTCCTTCGCATCGTTGATCGAGAGGGTGATTTGCCGCGCGCGATCGAGCCGGAACGAAAACGTGATGATCGCATTGGTGAAATTCAGCGCACGCCGCATCACCGCGCCATGCTTGTCCGCCGGGATCTCCGTGCCGCTCACCACGCCGTCCTTCACCGTCCACGTGCCCTTGCCGGGCCGCCACGCTTTCGGCAGCGAATCGGCAAACGTATCGCTGGCGAGCGCTTCGCCGGGCACCATCATGATCGGCGCGAGTTTCGCCGGTTCAGCGTGACAAAAGGTTGCGGCCGCCAACAGCCAGCCGGCGCGCAGGAGGATCGATGTGGAAATTCTCGGGGTACTCATTGCAGTGCCGTGACGATGTGACCGCCTCGCTCGTTACGCCAGCCGGATCAGGCCGTGTCTCCGGGCGCGATGGAAAACCCATCGCAAGCTGAGAGGGCGTCGAAAAGGTAGGGCGCGACCGCTGGGCGCGCCGTCGTTCGTGCGCTACGCCGAGGTAAAATCGCGGCGGGCCCAGCGGTCCCGCCCTACCCTCCGACCCTTTTTCGACGCCCTCTGAGGCAAAATCATCGTTACCTGCAGGTGGCGCGCTCGTCGCGCCACTCGCCCAGCGCGCAACGCACACGCAGCCAAATCTTCGCGCACTCTCGGAGTCTCTCGCCATTGACAACGCCCGCCGCGGCCGAGGTAGTCGGATAATGCCTCCGCCGCGCGCATGAACGTCCACGGGCAACCGACTCGCACGATCTGGCCGTCCGCCGATGGCCTGGCCGTGGAAATCATCGATCAAACGCGGCTGCCGCACGAGTTCGTCATCGCACGACTCGCGACGCTCGATGATGCCGCGCACGCCATCCGCGCCATGCTGGTGCGCGGCGCGCCCTTAATCGGCGCCACGGCCGCGTGGGGCGCGTGGCTCGCACTGCGTGATGAGGGTTCGGATGCACAGCTCGCACGGGCGCATGCCGTGCTGCTCGGCACGCGGCCGACGGCGGTCAACTTGCGCTGGGCGCTCGACCGGGTGCGCGCGCAACTCGCCGCGTTGCCCGCGACGGAGCGCGCGGCGGCGGCTCGCCGGCTCGCGATCGAGATTTGCGACGAGGATGTCGCGTTGAACCGCGGGATCGCGACTGCCGGTTTGCCCTTGCTGCAAGCGATCGCCGCGCAAAAGCAGCCGGGGCAGCGCGTGAACGTGCTGACGCATTGCAATGCCGGCTGGCTCGCGACCGTCGATGTCGGAACGGCCACCGCGCCGATCTATGCGGCGCACGATGCGGGCCTGCCGGTGCACGTGTGGGTGGATGAAACCCGCCCGCGCAACCAGGGCGCGAGCCTCACGGCGTGGGAGTTGCTCAATCACGGCGTGCCGCACACCGTCATCGCGGACAACGCCGGCGGACACTTGATGCAGCACGGCGAAGTCGACCTCGTGATCGTCGGCACCGACCGCACGACGGCCAGCGGCGACGTGGCCAACAAAATCGGCACGTACTTGAAGGCGCTGGCCGCGCGCGACAACGGCGTGCCCTTCTACGTCGCGGCTCCTTCGCCGAGCATCGACTGGACGCTCCGCGACGGACTTCGCGAGATCCCGATCGAGCAACGCGCCGCCACGGAGCTCTCGGAGATCAGCGGCCGGTTGCGCGACGGCCGCGTGGCGACCGTGGCGATTCTGCCCGCGGGAAGCGCGGCGGCGAATCCCGCGTTCGACGTCACTCCCGCGCGGCTGGTCACCGGCTTGATCACCGAGCGCGGCGTCTGCGCGGCGAACGCCGAGGCGTTGAAGAGATTGTTTCCGGAGAAGGCGATGTAGGGCGGGGTCTCCCGACCCCGCTGAAACCACATCCGGCTCGCATCGGCGGGGTCAGGAGACCCCGCCCTACACCACAAGCGCAGCTTCATTCCCGCGCCGGCAACCACTGGACGGCGTCGACCGACACGTAGCCGTCGGCCCCCTCGTTCGTAATCTCGACCACGGCGGGCGCGTCGCCAGCAAATCGATACGTCCCGAGCGAGACGAAGAGTCCATCGTGCGCCGGCGTCTCGCGCTGATTGACCGTGACCACGCTGCGGCCTCCGGCGTGCACCACCGTCACGCTAACGGCGGCCGCCCGGTTCGGAGCCGGCACATACGCGAACCGAACCTCGTAATTGCCGGGCTGCGGCAGCTTCGCGCTGAAACGCACCGACTTGGTACCGCGGCCGGCGTTCCCATCGTGCCGGCTCGCTCCATCGATCGGGTTGCCGTAGCCACTCGCGATCCATGTGCCGGTGTAGTCGGCGGCGCCATCGTCGACCACGATGCCCGGGAACCTGGCCGACGCGGGCCCTTTCGTCGTTTCGGGCAGTTCGAGGACCTGTTTCTGTTCGCGCAAACGGGCCTGCAGCGCCGCGACATCGATCTCCTGCACCGCGCAGTTCGCCTTGAGCGCCTGCGTCGCGGCGACGCCGCACGCGTGCCCCAGCGCCATGTACACCGGCTCCATCCGAATCGAGCAGGACGCGACGTGCGACATCGAGAGGCACACCGGCACGAGCAGGTTCCGGCATTCGCTCGCGCGCGGCACGAGGCTCGAGTAGGGAATCTGGTAGGGACGCACGGGCGCGTCGGCAAACGATCCCTCGTCGGTGACGAATCCGTCCTCCGTCACGATCCGCTGCACGATGTGGCAGTCGATGACGAAGGAGCCCATCGCGACCGTGTCGGGCTTCGTGATGTTCTGCTGGAGGTCGTGCTGCGTCAGCACGCGTTCGCCGAGCATCCGGCGCGCCGTCCGCACATACAGCGCGTACGGCCAGCCGTCGTGGTCGGTAAACTCATCGCGGCACAGCCCCCACGCGTTGGTCTCCTCGCGCAGGGCCGCCGGCACGCGCTCGTCGTGACCGAGAAACCAGAGAAACCCCTGCACGTAGTCGCGGTGGTCCTGCCAGATACGCGCGCGCGTCGCGGCGTCGCCCTCGACGTAGCCGACATTGCCGCCCGCGTAGTCGGTCGAGAAAAGCCCCTGCGCGTTCAGGTCGTATTTGCCATTCGCGATCTTCGCGAGGTGAACAAGTCGCGCGAATCGCACGCGTGGATAGCTCTGGATCAGCCGCCGCAGGAGCTCATAGCGCGCGGCGGCGTAGCGCGCCGGCTTCGGGAACGGCACGCGGAGTTCGGGCTGCTGCGTCACGCAGAGCCGGAAGTTGTACGACTGCACGAGCGGGTCGGCGCTGCCGGGCGTCGTGCGCACGGCGTTCACGCCTGCCAGCAACCCGCCGGCGGCGTCGCGCGCCGCGATCCGCACCGGCGTGCCATGAATGTAGTGCGGCCCGTTCCCGCCGACGCACGGACAGGTGCTCGCCATGACCTCGGCCTCGTGTGGCCGCAGCGGCATCGGCTGGAAACCGGCCAGCGGTTCGCCGTACTGCTCGCGGCTCTCGCGACCAACCGTGGAGCGGACGTCCGCTTTCGCCAGCAGATCGCCCTCGTAACTCGCGTCGACGAACACCCGGCCGTCATACGAGCGGCCGTCCGTCGTGAGAATTGTCTGGATACGTCGATCGGCCTGGCGCACCGACTGGAGCAGCGCGGTGGTCCGGCAGGTGACGCCCGCTTCCGCGAGCATCGCGTTGAACGTCGCCAGATTCACCCCCGGTTCCGCGCGCCACAGTGGCGTGCCGGGTTTCGCCGCCGCCGCCCGCATGAAGAATTCACGCGTGATGCCGCCGATCGTCGCCTCGCGACCGGTATCGGTCGACGAAAGTCCGCCCGTGACCATGCCGCCGATCCAGCGGCTGGGTTCGAGCACGATCACCCTGCGACCTTCACGCGCGGCGGCGATGGCCGCGACGAGCCCCGCAGGCGTGCCGCCATAGACGACGACGTCATAGCTCGTCGGTTCGCCTGCCCGCAGGGCGACGGAAACGGCAAGGGCGGCAAGAGTGCGACGGAGATACTTCACGACAACGCCGGCCAGCGTAACGGCCGACGCGAGCAGGCCGAGTCTTTCGTGAACGGTTCCACCGCCGGAGGGACGCGTGGCCCTCGAGCCAACACACCCCGGCGCTGCGCGCCACCCCTCTTGATCGAGGGGACTTTCGTCGTGGGTGTCGCGAAAGATTCTTGAAATCCCCTCTAAAAAGAGGGGTGCCCGACTTGTCCGCCGTAGGCTTGGCGAAGGCGGAAGGGCGGAGTGTGTTCGTTCGAGCGTGTCGACCGGTTCCGACACAGCCTCACCGCGTCGTCCGCGGCCGGCGCAGAGGCCGGCCCTTCAGATCACCTCACCATTGCGCGAGCGGCGTCACGGGTGCGTCGTTCGCCCGGGTCGATTGCGGCACGAGCTGCACCACGATGCGCTGCGCCTGACTGGCGGGCGCGGAGATCTCGAACCCGATCATCCGCGTGCCTTCGTTGCGCGCGTCGGTGGGTGCCGGCGGCGGATCCGTCGGATAAATCTTCAGCGCGGCGCCGGCGGGCTCGAGCACCCGGAATTGCAGCGTCTTGCCTTCCTGGCGCAGCGTCGCGCGCCCCGGGCCCTCGACCTGCACGGTTGCGCGCGTCACCATGGCCCAGCGGATGGTCGCGGGCTGCGCGAGCGCCGTGAATTCATCCTGCACGCGCACGCTGCGGTCCGCCTGCAAACTCACGCCGCGCTGCGCTCGCTCGAGCTGGCCGCGGTAAACCCCCGACACATCGACGACGGTGCGACCGGTTTTCGAGCGCACGATCGGCGCCTTGCCGTCGACGCGTTGCGGCTGGCCGTCGACCATCAGCACGTTGTGGGCAGCAGTGCTCAGCCGGAAGACCTTCCAGCGACCGGCGGCCTGGCCCTTGCCCCAAAGATCGATGCCTTTCGACTCGAGCGAATTGTAATCCTGGCTGCCGAGATCATCGGCCCACCTGACGCCGTCCGCGTCCATCACAAACGTGCCGACGTCCATATGCGCGTGGTTGGCCGAAGGCGTGCCACCCTTGATGGCGACAAAACTCGCGGTGTCGTCCCAGCTACTCCGGTGAAACGCCACCGGAGTGGTCCCGCTGGCGGACCACGAAAGCGCTGGCGGCGGTGTGCGCTTCGTGACCGTGGGCGACATCCACAGCAGCAACATCGGCTCGGTGCGATCGCGGCCGCGGGAGGAAGGCGCGGCTTGCTGGAGCTTCGCGACTTCGTTCCACAGCAAGTAGGGTTCCTTGCGCTGCGCGGCCAACCAGAACATCGCCGCCTCGACGCTGCGGCCGCCCCGACCGCAGTCGGAATAGTTGAAGTAGTAGCCCGAGGGCCCAATCACGTGGAGGTAGTAGTCGGCAGTCGCGAGGAACCCGGGCTGCTTGATCAACCCGAAATCGGTGCCGAGGGCGGATTGCAGCGCGGAGATCAGGATGACGTTGAAGGTCGTGCCGTAGCCCCAATAGCCCGGCCCTTCGGGATACGCGCCGTCCGGTCCGAATTCGCGCATCGACGTCGGCACGGTGTTGACCGCCCGCGCGATCATTTTCGCGGCGAGCTCGCGGTCCGTTTCCGCCACGGCGAGCGCCCCGACGGTCATCCCGCCGTTGCACACCTGATTCCAGTTGTTGGTCGCGCGGCTCCACGAATCGGCGGTGAGACTCGCGTTCAACCCCTTCGTCACGATCGCGTTCCGCAGCAGCTCACGCATCGCGTCGTCCCAGCTCGCGTAGAACCAATCGTAGCCGATGCCGGCGGCGGTGGTCATTTCCGCGACGTCGAGAAAGTGCTTGGGATTCCAGTCGGAAAATCGCGCAACCGCGGACAATTCGGCCCGGGCACGCTCGAGGTATTTGCGATCGCCGGTCAGCCGCCAGGCGAACCCAAGGTGCAACATGCGCGAAAGCGCAGTCCGGGATTTGTCGAGGAGTCGCCGGCCCACGAGCACGCGCTCGACCGGCTTGGTGCTCAGCTGATTATCCGCCTCGCGCAGCACGTTGGCGTAGACCTTCGCGAGCAGCGGATCGCTGGCGATCTGCTGGCGCAGCGCCGCTTCGCCGCCGGCCGGGAGGAACAGGCGCGGATGCGTCGCCGGCATCTGTTCGAGCCGGCGCGCGACATCGGACGGTTGCAGGGTCTCGGCACCGAAGCCGGCAGGAACGCCGGCGGCCACCAACAGGGTAAGGCTAAGAAGAGAGAGCCGCATGGCAGAAGGGCGACACACGCCCGCCGAGCATCAAGGGTTCCGCTGCGCCGCCTGCAACGTCGAAGGACGGGCTGCGCAGGATTCGCCAAAAAATGCACACGAGCTGCCGGAGGGGGCTGCGCCCACAACGATCTGCCGCCCCGCAGCACGGTTCCGTCGCGACAGGACGCCAAACACCAACCCGGCGCTACCGCGTGCGCCGCAGCCCGCCGCCCGAGCCCGACTCGCGCAGCATCTTCTCCTGGGCCTTCTGCTGTTTCTGGGCCTCGCGCTCCTGCTCACGCGCCATCTTGTCCTTTTCTTTTTGCGTCAGCTCGGATTCGGACGCGCAACCCGCCAGCAAAAGTCCCGCCGCGAGCGCACTCAGGATAATCGAACGTTTTTTCATGGGGCCTCGCGCTGGTACTGCCCGCAATCCGACCGGTGGTCAATGCATCCGAGGGCAGCACGAATGGAGATCATGCGGCTGGTCTGAGGTGGAACGCGACCTCCGGGCGCGTTCTGAAGGCGGAGGCGGAGCGACGGCGCCCGGAGGTCGCCGTCCACCTTACGGCGCAGAATGACGACGGCGACAAGGGCACGATTCACGTCAATGTCCTACTGCTTCAGATACGACGCGAGCCACTCGAACACAGACCTTTAACCGCGGATCACGCGGAACATCGCTGCCCCGGAACAAATGCGCCGGCTCCACCCGAGCTCGCCGCGGAAGTGCACCCGGGCCGAAGTCTAGTCGTCCGGTGGTCCTGTCATCCGGTGGTCCCGTGGTCCCGCCCTGTCCTACTGCTTCAGATACGACGCGAGCCACTCGAACACCGTCTGGTGCCAGAGTTCGCTGTTCTGCGGCTTCAGGACCCAGTGGCCCTCGTCCGGGAAGTAGAGCAGCTTCGACGGGATGCCCTTGCGCTGCAGCGTCGTGAAGAGACTCAGCCCCTGGTTCAACGGGACGCGGAAATCGAGTTCGTTGTGGATGATCAGGTTCGGCGTCTTGAAATTTCTGGCGTAACGGTGCGGTGAATACTTCTCGAAGTCGGGCGTGTCCCAGGGGATGCCGACATCCCATTCCGCGAACCACGTTTCCTCCGTCGTGCCGTACATGCTGGTGAAGTCGTACACGCCGCAGTGCGTGACGATCGTCTTGAACTTGTCGGTGTGGCCCTGGAACCAGTTCATCATGTAGCCACCATAGCTCGCGCCGGCGGCGGCCATCCGCGTGCGGTCGATGTACGGCTGGCTTTCGAGATACGCGAGGCACGCCATCAAGTCGTCGAACGCCTTGCCGCCCCAGTCGCGCGAAATCTCGTCCGTGAACTTCTGGCCAAAGCCGGTGCTCCCGCGCGGATTCGGCAGGGCGAGCACGTAACCCTGCGCGGCCCACATCTCCGCGTTCCAACGCGTGGACCACGAATCCGCCCACGCGCCCTGCGGCCCGCCGTGGACCCAGAAAACGAGCGGGTACTTCCGGCCTGCGGAAAACCCGGGCGGCTTGAGGATCCACATCTGGATCGGCGCGCCGCCAGCCTGCCCTGAGCCTGTCGAACGGGCGCCCGGCACCGTCACGGACTCCGGCCCGGGCAGTTCGATTTGGCGCAGCAACTCGGCGTTGGTGAATGTGAGTGCCTGCGGCGCGGAGTCGCCGAGCACGTACCGGCTGATTTCCGGCGGGCGATTCATGTGCTGCTGCGAGAAAGCGACCCAGCGGCCGTCGGGCGCGACCGAGACATCATGGCTCACGCCGTCGACAAACAGCCGCTTCACCTCGGCCGGACCACCGCCCGTCACCGCGACACTCCAAAGCGGGCCGCGCGCCTGCTCCGCCGCCTCGACAAAAATCGTCCGTCCGTCCGGCGCCCATGCGAACGCGTCGACCGATTGCGGCCAGTTGGCCGTGAGATTCCGACGCTGCCCGCTTGCCCGATCGAGCAGCCACAGTTCCCACTTGTCGGCCTCAAAACCGCTGCGCGACTGCGCGCGGTAGGCGAGCTGCTTCCCGTCGGGCGAGTAACGCGGATAGCCGTCGGCGGCGTGGTTCTGCTCGGTGATGTTGCGGCGTTCGCCGGTGGCGAGGTTCACCGTCCAGATGTCATGGTTGGTGCTCCACGCCTGCTCGCGCACTGGCAACGGCGGCGCGGTGTAGGCGAGTTCCCCGCCGTCGGGTGAAAACGCATAGTCGTCGCCCGCACTGAACGTGCTCGAGGTCGGCACGGCGTCGTTTTCGCCCGGGGTGACGTCGCGCGGATCGCCCGCCGGGGTGCCCTCCGCGTTCACGGCGAGGACAAACAGGTGCTGGCGCTTGTCGTCGACCCACTCGTCCCAATGCCGGTAGAGCAGCTTGTCCATGAGCCGGGCCTTGACCTTGGAGTGGTCGCGCTTGTCCTGCGCCTCCTTGTTCAGCTTGTCCGATTCGGCGAACGGCTTGTCGGAAAACTGCGGATACACGGCGGACACGAACGCGAGCCTCTTCCCGTCGGGCGACCAGACCGGCTGGGCGGCACCCGTCGAGAGCGACGTGAGCTGGCGCGCCTCGCCGCCATCGACGGCCAGCAGCCAGATTTGCGAGTTGCCGTCGCGGGTGGATTCAAAGGCCAGCCACCGGCCGTCCGGCGACCAACGCGGATGCCGATCGTGCTTCGGCGAGTTGGTCAGCCGGCGCGGCCACGCCCCGCCGGCCGCCGAGGACGCCGCGCGGTCCGTGGAGGTGAGCCAGAGATCGCTGTTCGTGCGGTTTTCATCCTTCAGCACCTCTGTGACGACATAGGCGACTTTCTTTCCGTCGGGCGAGATTTGCGGGTCACCCACGCGTTTGAGTCGGAAGAGGTCCTCGAGCTGCATGGGCCGCGGTTGGGCGGCGAGTGGCCAGCCGACATGCACGGCGACGAACAGCGCGAGGGCGGGAACGGCAAACGACTTCATTCACCCACGTTGATTTGGATTTGAACAAGTGTCTAGCGGGCTTCGGCCGGAAGAGAGACCAGAGACTAGAGACCAGAGACCAAAGACCAACGACCAGGGGCAAAGCCGAATCTGGGGCCGGCGCGCCCCGTGCCGGTGTCTGCATTTCGAAACCGCTTTCCCGGGGCGAGGCGCCCGGCTCCACCTCATGCAAATGAGATTCTGGACGCGCGTTGCTGCAAAATGGTTTGGCCGGCTCGGGCCGGTGCTCCACTGTGCTGCCCATGCGCTCCCCCGCCCTGCTTGGCCTGCTCCTGCTGGTCGCTCCGTTTGCCTCGGCCGCCGAGGCCACTCCGCACGCCTCGACTGCCATCCCGGAATTGCCGCCGTGGATCAAGGCGCCGACCGACCGCGCCGAGTTCCGGCGGTTCGTGCTCGAGAACGGACTGCGCGTGCTGCTCGTGTCGGACCCGAAATTCAACAAGTCGAGCGCGGCGCTGGTGATGCCGGTCGGCGCGATGCACGATCCCGTGGATCGCGAGGGCATGGCGCATTTCCTCGAGCACATGCTCTTCCTCGGCACGGAAAAATACCCCGAGTCGAACGCCTACGGAAACTTCATGCAGCAGAACGGCGGCTACAACAACGCCTACACCGCGAGCGACCACACGAACTACCAGTTCGAGGTGCGGCACGAGGCGTTGGCCGAGGGCCTCGACCGCTTCGCGCAATTCTTCATCGCGCCGCTCTTCAATCCCGAGTTCACCGGCCGCGAAATCAACGCGGTCCACAACGAGGCCATGCGCCACGTCCAGAACGACCAGCGCCGCCGGTTCAACGTATCCGCGGAACTGTACGCGAAGGGCAGCCCGGAGAGCAAATTCGGCACGGGCAACAAGGACACGCTCGCCGGCTGCACGCCGGCGCAGGTGCGCGCGTTCTACGACACCCACTACTCGGCGGACCGGATGGCGCTGGCCCTCTGCGGCAAGGCCTCGCTCGACGAACTCGAAAAACTCGCGCGCGAGAAGTTCCGCGCGGTTCCGCGCCGCGCGGTCGATCTGCCGGTCGTCGAGGCGAAATTCCTGCCGCGCAAGGCCGCGCTGCGGCTGGCCCAAATCGAGCCGGTAAAGGAGGTGCGCTCGCTGACCCTCGAGTTCGCCGTGCCGCCCGTCCGACCGGACTTCGCCAGCAAGCCCGACGAACTGCTGACGCAGTTGATCGAGTATCCCGGCGCCGGCGGGCTGGTGGAGAGGTTGAAACGCGAAGGGCTGATCAACGCGCTGAGTTCCTTCACCTGGGAGCGGACGCCCTACTACGGCTCGCTGTTCATCGGCGCCGACCTCACGCCCGAGGGCAAGCAGCAGCACCAGCGCGTGCTGGCCGCGATCTTCGACTATCTCGAACACTTGCGGCGATCGCCCTTCCCGGCCGAATTCTACCGGGACCGCGCCCGCATCGCCCAACTCAACGAGACCTACCGCGACCGCGGCGAAGGCGCGTCGCTCGCGACGCGACTGGCGAACCAGGCGCTGTTCTATCCGCTCGAAGTGGCCGAGCGCGCCGATATTGTCTGGGGCAAACCCGATGAAGCCGCCTATCGCCGGCTGCTGAACGCGCTGACCGCGGACAACCTGCTGGTTTCCCTTACGGCCAAAGGCGTGCCGACCGACCGGAAGGAACGGATCTACGGCGTGGCGTATTCATACTCCGAGGACCCTGGCGCCGGCTACGCCGCGCTCGCGCATCCGGCGGCCCCGGCAAAGTTCACGCTGCCCGCCGCGAATCCGTTCATGCCGACGGGCACGCCGCTGCTGTCCGAGCGGCCGGTCCCGCTCGTGGCCGAACCTGGGCTCGAGCTGTATTATGCCGCCGACACGGAATTCCAGCGGCCGCAGGCCGCGCTCAGCCTGCGCTTCGTGCCGGTGCGCGCGATCGCCAACGCCGGTGATTTCGCGCTGCTGCGGCTGTACGAGTTCGTGCTGCGCGATGTGCTCGAGCCGGCGGTGAATGATGCCATCCTCGCCGGACTGGATGTGACGGTGGATCCGGGGCTCGAAGGGCTGAAGCTGAGCGTCGCGGGCTACGGCGATTCGGCCCTGCGCTTCGCCGCCCAGGTGGCGGGCCAGCTGCGATCGGTGCAACCGACGCCGGCGCGGTTCGAGGCCTTGAAGGATTCATTGCTGCGCAACCTGCGCAGCTACCCGCAGTCCGAGGCCTACCTGCTGGCCCGCGATCGGCGCGACGCCCTGGCGCGCGAATTCCATTTCATGCCGCCGGATTTCGAGGCGCCGGCGAAGGCGGCGACGTGGCCCGAGGTCCAGGCGTTCGCGCGCCGCTACCTGGCGCGCGGGAAAATCGAGGCCGTCGTGCACGGGCATATCGCGCCGGACGAGGCGGCCGCCGCCGTGCGGGCGATCGCGCAACAAATCGGCGCGCAGCCGGCGGCCGAGGCGGAATTGCTGCGCCGGCGCCATCTCGCGATCCGCGCCGGCGAGAACGTGGTGGATGCCGGCGCGATTGAAGGGGTCAACTCCGCCCTGATCCGCGACTACCTGCTGCCCGACGACACGCCGGCGACGCGCGCGGCCGCCGTCGTGCTGGCGAATTTCTTCGGCGACCCGTTCTACAGCGAGCTGCGGACGAAGCAGCAACTTGGATACATCGTGGGCTCGAGCGCGGGGGCTTCGCTGCGGCACCGGTATTTCACGTTCATCGTCCAGTCGAGCGGCTACGCGCCGGACGAGTTGCGGCGCCGGGCGGAGGCGTTCATCGCCACGCTGCCGGACCGGCTCGCGCACGTGACGGACCAGGAATGGGCGACGCTGATTGCGGGGGCACGGTCGCAATTCGAGGAAAAGCCCAAGAGCATCCGCGAGAAGGCCGAGATCTTCTTCGGGCGCGCCTTCACCTACGACCACGAGTGGGACCGGCAGCCGGCGTCGCTCGCCGCCCTCGATGCGTTGACGAAGGACCAGGCGCTGGCGGTGCTGCGCACGGCGCTCGGCGCGGAGACGGGCCGGCGCCGCACCATCCTCCTCGCGAGCAAGAATCACCAGGTCACCGAGGAACCGAAGGTGAGTTTCACGAAACGCGACGAGTGGAAGGCGGCGCGGAAGTACGAGTAGCGGCAATGGTGGGGACCGCTCTCCGAGCGGGCCTGGGTTCCAGGACGCCCGTGGCATGCGCGGGTTGAAACCCAGTCCGGCTCGGAGAGCCGGCCCCACCTCTCCAACGGCATGGCCATTTCGCACTTCGCATTGGCGGATAAGGAGAAAACGCGTTTAGTCGCGTTCCGTCGCCCCATGAATCGCCTCTTCGTCCCTTTGTTGGCCTTTGCATCGTTCTTTTCGTTGCGCGCCGCCGAATCGCCAGAGCCATCCGCCGCCGGCTTCGCCGCGATCAAGAGCCTCGCGGGCATCAGTGAATACCAGCTGACCGCCAACGATCTCAACGTGCTGCTGCTGGAGGATCACTCGGCGCCGGTGCTGACGTTCATGGTCACATACCGGGTGGGCTCGCGCAACGAGGTCACCGGCACGACGGGCGCGACCCACCTGCTCGAGCACCTGATGTTCAAGGGCAGCCGGAATTTTCATCCCGGGATCGGCCAGGGCTTCGACACGCTGATGGACAGCGTCGGAGGTATCAACAATGCCACGACGTGGCTCGACCGCACGAACTACTACGAGAACCTGCCGAGCGATCACCTGGAACTCGCGGTCCAGCTCGAGGCGGATCGCATGCGCAACCTGCTCCTGCGCGAGGAGGACCGGCAGCCGGAAATGACCGTGGTCCGCAACGAATTCGAGCGTGACGAGAACGATCCCGCGTCCGCGCTCGACAAGGAGGTCGGCGCAAACGCGTTCATCGCGCACCCGTATCATCATCCCACCATCGGCTGGCGCTCCGACATCGAGAAGGTGCCGATCGGCAAGCTGCGGGAATTCTACGACACGTTCTACTGGCCGAACAACGCGACGGTGACGGTCATCGGCGACTTCCAGCCGGAGGTGGCGCTCGCGCTCGTCCAGAAATATTTCGGCGCCATCGGCCGATCGCCGAAGCCGATTCCGCAAATCTACACCGAGGAGCCGCCGCAATCGGGGCCGCGGCGCGTGACCGTCAAGCGGCCCGGCGAAGTCGGCGCCGTCGAGATTGCCTACAAGGCGCCGCGCGCCCTGCACGCGGACCATCCCGCGCTCGAGGTGCTGTCGGCGATCCTCAGCGAGGGCAAGACCAGCCGGCTCTACCGCGCGATGATCGACACGAACCTCGCGATCAGCGCGAACGCGTCGAAAGGGTTCTTTCACGACGACCAGCTGTTCAATCTCACGGCGATGCTCGCCCCCGGCATCACCCACGACCAGGCGGAGAAGGCGCTCCTCACCGCGGTGGAGAAGGTGAAGCAGGACGGCGTGACTGACGCTGAGGTGAGCCGCGCCATCAACAAGCTGCTCGCCGGGATCGCGTACCAGCGCGACGGTTCGTTTGCGATCGCCGGGCAACTCAACGAGCACATCGCCGTCGGCGACTGGACGTTCTACGCGACGCTGCTCGAAAAAATAAAAACGGTCACCGCCGCCGACGTGTGGCGCGTGGCGAATGCGTATCTGAACGAGGACCAGAGCACGACGGGCTGGTTCATTCCCCAGGCGGAGCCGCCGGCGACCGGCAGCGGCGCCGAGCCGCCGGCGGGCGAGCCGAAGAAGCGCGCCCCGGCCGGCGGACCGCATTACTATCGCGAGCCGGATGAACGGTGGACGGCGACCTCCGGGCGCCGTCAGGCTTCGTTCGACTCTGAGAACGCGCCCCGAGGTCGCGTTCCACCGCAAGGCAATTCATCCGCGGAGACCGGTGGCGGATCGAACGGCGGCGCTTTGATCGCGCCAAAGGTTCACCGCCGCACCATCGCCGGCGTGGACGTGCTCTCGCTCAAGACGTCGATTCAGGACGTCGTGACCATCCGCGGGGTGGTGAATGCCGGGGACGTGTTCAACCCGCGCGAGAACTCCGCCCTGGCGGACCTCGCGGCGGGGTTGCTGGACAAGGGCACCGTCAAGCGGGACAAGTTCGCCGTCGCGGAGTTGCTCGAACAGGCGGGCGCGACCCTCGGCTTCGGCACGGGTTCGCACACGATGAATTTTTCCGGCAAATGCCTGCGCAAGGATTTGTCGCTCGTGCTCGGGCTGCTCGGCGAACAATTGCGCACGCCGCGGTTCGATCCGGAGGAGCTGGCCAAGCTGAAGAAACAGCTGATCGGGCAGCACCGGCGCAACATGGAAGACACGGATTTTCGGGCCGCGCAGGCCTTCGCACGAACGATCTTCACGGAGGGGCACCCGAACCGGCCGCCGGCCGACGAAAAATACCTCGCGGATATCGCAGCGGCGACGCTCGACCAGGTGAAGGCATTTCACGCGGCGCATTACGGCCCGCACGGCGCGCGGGTGGTCGTGGTCGGCGACGTGGACGACGAGGCGATCGATCGCGCGATCCAAGAAGCGTTCAGCGGGTGGTCCGGCGGCAGCCCGCTGCCGGCCGCGCAGAAAGCACCGGCTGTCGCGACTCCGCGTACCGAAAAGGTGAACATGCCGGGCAAGACGAGCGTGTCACTCGTGATCGGGCAGCCGTCCGGCTTGCGGTACGCCGACCCCGACTATCAGCCGCTGAACTTTGCCACCGCGGTGCTCGGCAGCGGATTTTTCTCCGCGCGGCTGCTCGACATCGTGCGCAATCGCGAGGGGCTGACGTATGGCATCGGCGCCTCGCTGGCGGCGGACACGTACGCCGACGGGTCGTGGGCGATTCGCGGCACGTTTGCGCCGGAGTTGCTGGACAAGGGCATGGCATCGACGCAGCGAGAACTCCGGCGTTTCCACGCGCAGGGCCTCACCTCGGAGGAATTGAAAACCTTCAAGGTCACCCTCACCGGGTCGTACAAAGTCGCGCTGTCGACCACCGGTGGGCTCGCCAGCACCCTGCTGAACGCGGTGCAACGAGGCTACGGGCCGGCGTGGGTCGACGAGTACCCGCGCAAGATCCAGGCGCTCACCCTGGACGAAGCGAATGCCGCCATCAAAAAATTCATCGATCCCGGCAAGATGGTGACGGTGCTCGCGGGAACCCTGCCCGGCGGAAGTGGACCCCGGACAAAGGAGAAGTGAACCGCGGACTGGAAACGAAGCGTTTGCGGTGGGACCCGGCGCCGCCCGACCTCGGACGGGAACCTCGTTGGCCCATTGGTCGTTGGAAGGTTGAGCATGGTCTCTCATCATTGGTCATGCACCCGCTATTCGCCATCGGCCTGCACCCTCCCTTTCTCCCTCCTGTCGACTTGCGTAGCGCCCGCAAGGTGCGGGAGTTAGTTAGCTTTGACCCGAACCCGATAGAGTCCCAAAGGTCTGTCTCGTTGCGATGAACATCGACTGGGGACCGCTGCAGAAGGCTTTCGACGGGCTGTGGGACAAGTTCAAGCCGCTCTTTTCCGAGCACTACTTTCTCACGATCGTCTGCGCGTTCTTTGCGGTGATGATGACGATCAGCTTCTACAAGTTTCTGAAAAGCATCAGTCCCGCCTTGGTGGCGTTCGTGTTGCTGCTGATCCTGGCGATCCTGATCATGCATTGGACCGTAACGCGCACCGAGCCGCCCTTCATGAAGCCCTTCATCGATTTCCTCGCACCCTTCTTCCCCTCCGCCTTGCCGCAGCCGGCCACGCCGCCGCCGCACAAGTAGGCGCAGGGACCAGAGACCGGAGACCAAGGACCAAAGACCCGGCCGGGTCGCCGAATGGCTCACTTGAAAGACAATTTTGGACACTACGGCGAAGGCGGGCGCGCGGCATTCCGCCGGTCTTTCTTGAGGTCCCTGGTCCTTGGTCTCTGGTCCTTGGTCCCGCTCGTTGCGCAAGGCGCAACGAGCGCTCCAACCTGGCACCTCAACGTGCAGGCCTACAGCTTCCACGAGCACACGACGCAGGACTACCTTTGGAACACGACGCCCGGCGTCGGGCTCATCCGGCGGCAGGACAACTGGCTGGCGGGGGCGGGCGTTTTCCGCAACAGCATCGGCCGCTGGGCCGGGTACGGCTATGGCGGATACCAGTTCCCGATCGCGCAGTTTGCGCCGGGCCCGCTGCGGGTCGGCGGCATCCTCGGCGCGACGCACCACTACAACTTCAACGATGGCGGTGTCGTGCCGCTGGCCGCCGCCGTCGTGACCGTGCCGATCACGCCCACGCTCGCCGTCGATCTCGTGGGCATCCCGGCAATCAAGAACGCCACGTATGCGACATTGAACCTGTCGCTCTCGTGGCGGTTCCGGTGAGCCGTGCTGAAATCCGTCGGCCGGATCAGGACGGCGTCTCGGTATTGTCGATTTCCGGATCGATGACACCAACCTTCCCGTCCTTCATCACGAGGATATAGAGCTTCCACCTCGTCGTACCGTCCGTCTGTCCACCACGTTTGTAATTATTCATGAGGCTCAGCGTGGTGCTGTTCACCCTGAACACCTCGAAATCAGCGTCGTTGTTGGCCGGCGCACCCGGGCCGGTGTCGATCAATCCATTGTTGGTTATCGCGAGGCCGCAGACGGTGTAGCTACCGGTGGTGCCCGTCGCAGGAACGACGTTGAAATTGAGCAGAATCTTACGTTGAGGCTTGTCCGGGTTCCTGACCTGGAGCCTCTGTTTCTTCCTGCTGGAGTCTATGTCGACGAGCGTGACGCGCCCCGAAAGGTTGGCCTGGGTCAATTCGCCGACGCCGCAGAGGCCCGCGCCGGCTTCGACGAACGAGGTGACAGGCACGGTGATAGTTTCGACATGAGGCATGATGTTTCTGGATGGGTGGGTTATTGATTGCGGACAAATTCTCGCACTGCCGTCTCTCCGGGCCACGGCTCGAGCGGGTGGTAGTTCATGCGCTCCAGCCGCGCGACGATGGCGCGATGACGGTCAAAATCTCCAAGCAGCGCGAACGCCCGCGCGGCCGGATCAAGCACGCGCCAGTGGTTGGACTGTTCGGTGCGTGACCCGAGCAGTTCGAGGGCGCGCCTGGCGTGGGTTTGCATCGCGTTGCGATCGCCGGCGCGCGCGGCGAGCAGCGCCGCCGTCACGCGCGTCTTGGCCGCTTCGCCAATCATTTCCTCGGTTGCGCGCCCCGTCGTCGCAAGACTTTCGCCCAGTTCGATGGCCCGCGCCGCCGCCGCGTCCGCGCCCGGTTCGCCGGCGGCCGCCAACAGTTGCGCCCATCCGCGCCACGCCACCGCCAATCCATGGACAACTTCGCGATCGTTGGGCTGGGCGCCCGCGAGCTTTTCGAGCGCGACCTTCGTATCGCGAACGACCTGGCGGCACCGGGCGGAATCGGCCCCTTCCGCCATCAGCAGCGACGCTTCCTTCAGGCGGTTGGTCAGTGCCCGCTTCAGCCGCGTCTGGTTGGTGGGATCGCCGGCGACCAGCGCCTCGAACAAATCCGTGGCCCGCGCCCGCCGCTCCATGGCGGCTTTCCGCTCGCCGGTAATCGCCAGCAGGTGCGCCTGCAGCGCCAGTGCGTCCGCCAGTTTCAGCTGCCAGTTCGTGTTGGCGGGCTCCGCGCGCACGAGTTCTTCCATGCTGGCCACATATTGCCCGCAACGGACCAGCGCCTCGCCAAAATCACCGGTTCGCTCGGCGATGTTGCCCAGCCACGAATTGGCGTCGGCCATCCGGAATTGCAGGGTCAGATCAGCGCGCTTCGCCTCGGACCGGCGCGCCAGCATCGCCAGTTTGCCGAGGAACCCCTGCCTGGCTTCCGTGAGTCGACCCGCGTCGAGATCCACGACCGCCAGGTTGTGATAGCCGGAGGCCAGCTCCTCCTGCCAGCGCGGCTCGGCGGGATCGAGCGCAACCAGCGCGGCGGCGGTGTCGCGGTAACGCACCAGCCATTTCGTCATCGCCTGGAGATCGCCGCGCCTGCGCAGCACAATGCCGACCCAGTACTCCGCCTGCGCGCGTTCGAACAGCATCTCGCCGTTCTTCGGATGGCGCGCCGCCAACTCTCTCGCGCGCGCATAGGCCGCCTGAAACGAACGCATCGCGTCGGGGTAACGCGCCTGATCCACCCGCACCTCGCCGATTTGGATCAGGGCCTTCGCCTGCCGCGCCAGCGCGGTATCGGTGAGGTCACGCGGGTCGAGCGAATCAAAGTAGTTGCTCGCCTTCTTGCCCACCCGGTCCAGCAGCGGCAACTGGCCGAGCTTGTTCAGCTCGTCGCGAAAATCGCCGAGCATGAACGCCAGCACGTCCTCGGCTTGATCCTGCCGGCGCTGGGCGTCGTTGCGCGCCCGCCAGGCGGTCACCGCCAGCCCAAGCATCAGCGCCATGCCGGCCATCGAGCAGGTACTCACCACCATCAGCCGCCGGTTGCGGCGCTGCAGTTCGCGCTGGCGCAGCTCGTCGAAACCGACGCCGAGCAAGCCGGCGACGAGCCGCATGAACGCGAACTTCGGCCCATCCGCGCCCGGTCGCGCATCGGCCGCCACCACCTCGGCCGGGCGGTTCGAGAGCTGGCCATCGGCGTCGAGCCCGGCGCGCAACGCCGGTGAAAAACAATCGTCGGCCGCTCCTTCGTGCTTCGGCTCGCCACTGACGATGAAGGCGAAGACGCTGCGCTCCCCGTGCAGCCGCTTGAAGGTGATGATTTCCTCCTGGACCCAGCGCGACCGGGCCGCGCTGGGCGAGCAAATCACGACGAGCGTCGCTGATTCGCGCAACGCACCGCGAATGGTCTCACCGAGATCGCTCGTCGTGGGCAGTTCGTCGCGATCGCGGAACACCGGCGCGATCCGGCGGCCCACCTCGCCGATGGGTGCGCGACGGCCGCGAAAACGTTTCGGCACCGAGTAACCCTCCAGACGGCGCATAAGCCAGCGAGCCCACTTCGTATCCGCGTGACTGTAGCTCAGAAAAACCCGGAACCGAGGCGCCGTCGCAAAATCCGGCGCGGCGCGGGACACGGCAGCGGTGGCGGGGGCGGGCATGGGAACGTGGGAGGGTGGGACGCGCCCAGCGAAGCGGGTGAGACATCGTCGGGACGTGGGGAGGCGCGAACCGCCTGAAGCTACGGCGGCGCAAAGTGGGCTGGGGCTGCAATTGAGCCAGCCCAGTCCAGGGTTGCGAGTGGAATGTGCCCGTCCGGAAGAATTTTCCGCTACTCTTCCGTCCGACCGGCCTTGCCAACCGGTGGCACCGGCTGCAGTCGCCGGAGTCGCTCGCGGTATTTTTCGAAGAGTTGCGTGTGCCGGCTGCGCAAGTCGACGGGCGCGCCGTCGATGAAGGCCTGCTCGATTTGCGTCGGGATTTCCAGCGGATCGCCATCCGTGATGATCACGGTGCCCCGTTTGCCGACTTCGATCGAACCGAGTTCCTGCTCGACGCCGAGGATTTCCGCGGCGGCGAGCGTCACCGACCGCAACGCCATCTCGCGGGGCAACCCGTAAGCCGACGCGCGGGCGGCGTAGTACGCGAGATTGCGCTCGTTACCGACGTCGCGCGGGCCCTCGATGCCACCAGCAATGCAAAACTTCACCCCGGCGGCGTGGAGTCGGGCCGGATTGGCGTACGCGGCGTCGAAGTCGTCATCGCGGCGCAAGGGCAGCCGTTGCGTGCCACCGACGATGACCGGCACATTCGCGGCGCGCAGGTCTGCGGCCACCCGCCACGCGTCCAGTCCGCCGACGATCACGATCTTCAAGTCGTGTTTCTTCGCGAAGCCGAGCGCGGCCCGGATTTGCTTCTGCTCATCGGCGTGGATGAACACCCGCTGCTCGCCGCGCAGGATCGGCCGCATGGCCTCCCAGCGCAGATCGGTTTCGAGGCCGGGCCGGCCTGCGGTCTTCGCCTGGGCATACGCTCGCGCCAGCGTGAAAGCGTCATCGAGTTCGCGCTGTTCGGCTTCGCTTTCCTTTTGCTGCGACACCGGGGAGCGACTCGTGCGGCTGTCACGGCTCACGCGCATGGGCGGCCAGTAAACGTGCATCGCGACCATCGGGCGGAGGGTGAGATCCTCCCAGGTCCACCCGTCGAGCCGGATCAGCGTCGACGTGCCGGCGATCAGGTTCCGCTTCGCGAGGCTGCTCGAGCGCTCCGCGGGCACGGTCAATGCCGTGAGGATTCCGTTCGCCCGCGCGACCGGGAGGAGTTCGCTGTCCGGATTGAGCGCGGTCTGGGTGCGCACGTTCGGATTGATCGCGCCGATCTCCGACGTGTCGACGGTCTGACGCGCACCGGCGATCTCCACCATGCCGAGCGTGGTCTGCGCCGCGATCAGTCCGGGATAAATGAACTTGCCCCTGGCCTCGACCACCTCGGCGCCCGCCGGCGGCGCGATCCGCGGACCGACCTGGGCGATCTTGCCGTCGACGATCAACACATCGGCGTTCTCCAGGGCTGGCCCGCTCACCGTCACGACCGTCCCGCCGCGCAGCAGCAGCGGCTTCGTTTGCCGCGGGGCCGGCACGAGGTTGGTCGCGTGGGCGAGCGAGGTCATGACGAGCGGCAACGCGATAATCCACGGCCGCGCCGGAAGGGACGCCGCGACGCGGCATGTCGCCTGGATCGCCGCGCGCATTAACCGGCGGCCCACGGTGAGTTTCAGCGTCGTATTCATCGGTCACCTCCGTTGCACGTCGAGCAATTCAGGGCCGACCCGCCGTCGTGATAAATCGAGCGCCCCTCGGCCGAGTGGCGATACGCCAGCTCCTCCAGCAGCCGCAGCACCGGCGGTTTTGCCGGGTCGTCGCCGGACTCCGTGGCACTGCCGCCGGCCGCCGAACCGGCGGTCCCCCCGGCCGAGCTGAGCAGCCGCTGCCGTTCCGGCAGGATTTTCTGCACCAGCGCCGCGCGCTCCACCGCCGCCGCCGCGCGCATCTTCGCATCCTCCGCCAGGTCGAAGTAGCGGCGGCCGTCGATCCAGGTCTGCTCGGGCCGCGCGTAGGTGGAAAGTGGAGACGCGCTCCAGATCACGAAATCGGCGTCCTTGCCCGGTTCGAGCGAACCGACGCGCGTGTCGATCCGCAGCTGGCGCGCGGGATTCAACGTGACGAACTTCAGCGCCTCCTCCGGCGGCACGCCGCCGTACTTCACCGCCTTGGCCGCCTCGGTGTTCAGGTGCCGGGCGAGCTCGTCGTCGTCGGAATTGAACGAGACCACCACGCCGGCCGCCCGCATGAGCGCCCCGTCGTACGGAATCGCGTCCACCACCTCGTGCTTGTACGCCCACCAGTCGGCGAAGCAGGAGCCGCCGGCGCCGAGCGCGGCGATTTGGTCGGCGACCTTGTAGCCCTCGAGGATGTGCTGGAACGTCGCCACGCTGAGCTTCAGTTGCTGCGCCAGCCGGATGAATGCGAGCACCTCGTCCTGGCGATACGAGTGAATATGCACCAGCCGCTGCCCATGCAGGATTTCTCCCGCGGCCTCGAGCCGCAGGTCGCGCCGCGGGGGCAGCGGCGTCTGGCCGGCGCGGAAGTCTGCCCAGGCCCGCTCGTATTCGCGCGCCCGCGTGAACGTATCGAGCATGATTTCCGGCACGCCCATCCGGCTCGCGGGATAGCGCGTGCTGAGGGTTGTCGCGTTCTTGCGCGTGACGTTCTCGCCCAGCGCGAACTTCACCCCGGGCGGCGCCCCGGCGAACTTGAGGCCCTCCGCGCTCTCGCCCCACCGCATCTTGATCACCTGGTTCTGGCCACCCATGGGGTTGGCCGAACCGTGCAGGATGTTCGCGGTGGTCACGCCGCCGGCCAGCACGCGATAGATGCCGATGTCGGTCGGGTCGAGCGCGTCGCCGACGCGGACCTCCACGGTGACGGCGTGCGTGCCTTCGTTCACGCCCCGATCCAGCGCGAGGTGCGAGTGGCAATCGATCAGGCCGGCCGAGACGTGCTTGCCGGTCGCGTCCACCACCAGCGCATCGGCCGGCGCGGCGATGGCCGGGCCGATGCGAACGATGCGGCCTCCTTCCACCAGCAGGTCGGCGTTCGCCAGCGTGCCCGCCGGTCCGCCGGTCCAAATCGTCGCGTTCTTCACCAGGAGCCGCGCGGGCTGCTCCGGCGCGGCGGCGCGGCCGTAAGCGCCCGCCGGATACACGCCGGCGTTGGCCACGAGCACCGGCGTCTTCTTGTCCGGCGACTTGGCCGCTTCCGCCGCCGCCGTGCGCTGCGCGCGCCACGCCCAGGCGCTCCCATCCGGCAACTCCGCGGTCCCGCTCAATTCGCCGGCCTGCACCCGCCCGGCCATCCGCACCGTGCCGCGCTCGAGCCCGAAGGCTTTCCCGGGGACCAGCAGCGTCAGCGCCTCCGCCTCGGCCCGCGTCGTGGCCTCCACTCCGCCGATGCTCGCGCGCGGGCGGCTGGCGGTTCGTCCGGTGATCTTCAACTCGGCCGGCGCGGTCGCCGGCGGGTTTTGCCACGCGATCTGCCACGTGCCGCGGGCGTCGAACCGCCGCCACGCATCGAGTTCGAACGGTTCGCCGTCGACGCACACCAGCTGCACCTCGGCGTCGTCCGCGCCGAAAAGATCGCCGCTCGCCACGACGAGGCTGGCCGCCTTGCCCGCCGCAATCGTGCCGTGGCTGCGCGTCAGCCCGAGCAATTCCGCCGGCGTGGTGGTCAATGCCGCCAGGGCCGCCGGCGCCGGCAACCCGTGCTGGACCGCCTTGCGCACGCGGGCCCAGAACTCGGTCTCCGGTCGCCGCAGGCCCGCCGTGGTGAAGGCCATCGGGGCCTTCGCCGCCGCCACCCGCGCGGGGTTGGTCGGCGCCAGTTCCCAGTGCTCCAGTTTGTCCAGGGAGAGGTCGATCGCCTGATCCGGATTCTCGACCTCCGGCGGCTCGGGAAAGTTCAGCGGCACAATTACCGCGACGCCGGGTGGCAGCTGGCGAATCGCCCGGTACTCGTAGCCGCTGCCGCGCAACACGAGCTTCAAATTGAACTCGGCCGCGACGCGCAGGGCGCGCGCGAGATCGAGTTCATCCTGGAGCTCGAAAAGCACCGGCTGCTCGCCGCGCACCACGGGCCCGAGGGCCGCCAGGGCGTCGTTTCGTTCGGGCCGCGCGACCCCGTTCGCCCGGGCGTAGCGCGACTGGACGTCCGCGTACCACTGCGCATCGAGCAGCGTCTGCCGCAGGAGCGCCGTCGCCCCCATCAACGATGCCGGGTAGCCGCTGGTGTAGCCGCCGTGCTCGAACGCCAGCGGCTGCGCCACCGCCTCCCGGATCACCGTTGTATTGAAATTTCCACGACCCAGGCTCACCACCGCCGTCTGGCCGCGGAACACGCCCCGCGCCGGCACGATGTGCGCGACCGTGAAACCGAGCCGCCGCAACGCACCGGCGCCCGCCTCGTCGGCGGCCAGGGCGCGGTGCGCGAGCCGCTCCGGCGTGACCCGCGGATTCCAGGCGCCGGCGCCGCTCGCCGCATCCGGTGCGACCGGAACCGTCGCCGCCGGCGGGGCCGCCGGCGGCGTCTCCGCGTCCCCGCTGCCGCGGCGCGCGCCCGCGGCGGCCTTCCAGTTCGCGGGCAGAAAGAGCGTCGATTCGCTCTCGATGAAGCCCGCATAGATCGTGCGGCCCCGCACCGACCACACGCGGGCGTCGGGCGGCAGCGGCAAATCGGCCCCGACGGCCTCGATCATGCCGTCACGGATGATCACCGTTCCGTTCTCGATGACCTGACCGGGCGCCGCGATCACCCGGCCGCCGACCAGTGCATGCACGCGCGGCGTCGCGTCGCGGAGACCCTCGATCGGCGTGGTCGGCGGGAGCGCCGCTCGCACCCGTGGCAACACAGTCGCGGATAACAGAAGGCACCAGAGAAGCCGGAACAGACGGGGGGTTGGAGTCATGAAGAAAAGGCTGGGGAGGAAAATGAGCAGCTGAAGAAGAAAAGGGCGGCGGGCACCCGTCACCGGAGCGAGGCCGGTCGACAAGGCCAGCGACAAGCTTACGGCCGTCGCGCCGAGGGCTCGGTCACCGGCCGAACTCCAAATATCCGAACCGGCTCGGCTGATGAAACCCGGGCAAGATCGGCGGCGACCAGCTCAATTGCTCGACCGGCAGCCCGTTGCCACGATTGAACCGGTAGAAATTTGCCCGCCACACCGCGCCGGGCTTGGGCGTCGGCTGGTTGAGATCGGCAAACGGGATGCGCACTTCAACCTGCCAGTATTCGTCGCGGTCGCTCGCGTTGCCCACGGTGCCTTTCACTTTTACGGCGCTCCGCATCGTGTTCGCGGTGTAGCTCCAGTCGCCGTCGAATTTTTTGGATACACCGCGCTCGTCGAGGTTGTTCGTGATGATCGCATCGAACACGCCGCCGAGCGGATTCCACTGCAGCTCGAAATAACGCGTGAGGTCGCCGGCCGTGAGGAAGAACTCGACCACCTCTTCTTCCCAGAACTTGCTGTCGCGGGCGGTGAAAGTGGCCTGGATGTCGGAATCGAGGCAGGTCCATCCGAGATAAAGCGCCGCGTCGTCGTACCACGCGCGGACGTGCGTGGGCTCGCGGCCCGGCCGGCTGCCGTCGGCGAGCACGAAAGGCCCGAGCACCGCGGCCTTCGCCCACATCGGCTCGGCCAGTTCGCCGTCGAGCGCGACGGCACCGCGGAGCTTCGGGATCACGACGCGTTTCGGCGGCGGCAGCTGTTTCGGGTCGACGGCCGGCTCCGCGGCAACGGCACGCGCGACTGCGCTGCCCAGGAGCAGGATAACCACGGCGGCAAGCAGGGAGGGGCTACGCATGGTGGGATAAGCCAACGCTCGCACGCGGCGCGCGCGACGACCAGCCGAAAACCGACCGCCGCCCTCGCCGCAAATTCCCCTGCCGCCGGCTCACCGGCCGCGCAGGCTCGCGACCACGGCGGTGCCGGCTGCGAGCGCCAACAGACCGACGAGGGCATAGGTGAGCGCGGCGAACAACGTGCGCTGTTCCAGCGGCCGCAGGAGGTAGGCGCGGTACGAGAGGTTGCTGAGCGGGTCGAACGACACGACCGGTTCGCCGGAGCGCGAAAAGTCGTCCGGGTCGAGCGCGTAGCGGTAGAAGCCGCCGTCCCGTATTCGTGCTTTGAACACGGGCCCCGCCTGGAACTTGTTGCGCTCGGGGTCGAGCCAGCGGACGCGCTGGATTTGCAGCGACGACCCGACGGGAATCGAGAACGCGATATCGCGGATGATGGTCGGCGGCGAACTGCTGTAGGCCCAGACATAGCGAATCCGGTGCAGCCGCGCCTGCGCGATCGCCACGATGCGCCGCGTGAGATCCTCCCCGTTGAGGAAGCTGAGGCGAAACTCCTGGTCCTCGATGCCCACGCCGTTAATCCGGCTGTGCAGCACTACCGCGCCGTCGTGGATCCGCTCGATGGTCCACGTGTAGTCGATGTGGGTGTGAAAATCATCGTCGAAGAGCACCAGTTCGGTGCCGGCCAGCCGCACCGCCTGGCGCGCGGCTTCGAGCAAGGCGGCGCCGACCGGCAGCTTTCGCGTGCGCGGATCGAGGGAGATCTCGACCGTGGCCGCCGGCACGCGCGCCCGCGCGAGCCACCGGAGATCCGCGAGCGCCTGCCGCGCATCCATCGCCTCGCCGATGCCGCTCCAGGTCCGGAAATCGCCGATGTTGATTTCGTCCGGGCCCATTTTGCGGATGGCATTGCGCAGGCGATCCTTCACGGGCGCTTCGAGCCCGCTGGAGCAAATGAGCAGATCGTTCGGCATCTCGGTCGGCAACGCGACGAAGTGGACTTTCGGGCCGGGACTTTCGGGCCCGGGCACGCCCGCCTCGAACTTCTTCTTCGTGCCATCCCACACGGCGGCGATGTCCGCGCGACCCGCGGCGACCAGCTCCAAGAGTTTCGCGCTGCTGTTTTCCTCAATCCGCTCGCTCATCACCGCGGTGAGCGACTCGGTCGATTCGCGCATGTGATAGATGTTCTGCGAGTGGAAATAGAGCGAGGGCACGAAGAAACTCGAGGTGCTGAAACGGCTGTGATAAACGAAGCGTTGCGGGCGGCTCGCCGCCGCCTCCCGCTTCAGCCACTGCACCACGTCGAACAGCGTGGGCGTCGTGGGAAAATCCTGCTTCCGCACGACGAGATACGCCCGATACGTGCGGCTGTTCGTGGCCGAGCTGACGTACGTCGCGAGCGGCTCGATCTGCGCGCCCAACATTTCCGCCACGAGATAGACATACGGCGTGACGCGCGCGACAAACGGGCTGTCGGAGCTGTGCGCCGCCACGAGCCGTTCCAGCACGTGCTCGTAATCCATTTCCTCCGGCGCCCAACTGACATTCGCCTGCCGGCTGAGGAACACCTGGAGTTTCGCATCGGCCTGCCGCGTTTCCAAATCGAGCGACACGCCGATGAACGTGAGCCGGCCCTGGGCGTGGGCGCAGAGCGCAGAGCACAGCACGAACACGATGAGCTGAAGCGGGCGCACGAATTCTCCGGCTGGGGGGGAAAGGATCCGGGGTCAGATCCGCAGTGCCTCGCGTACCCCCGCCCGCCGATTTCAGCAAGAGCAATTCCCGCGCGGACTGACGTGCTGCGGCTGACTTGCAAAGGGGAAATGGCTCGCCCGCGCGGCCCGCGATTCGCATAAGGGATCGCCCTTCCCCACCTTCGGCCGGATTTGCCAGCGATGCCGCCCGCGGAGCACAAGCCCATCTTCATCAGTTACGCCTCGCAGGACGTCGAGGCGGCGCGGCGCATTTGCGAGGCGCTGCGGGCGAGCGGGCTCGAAGTGTGGTTTGACCAGAGCGAACTCCGCGGTGGCGACGCGTGGGATGCGAAAATCCGCGGGCAGATCCGCGAGTGCGCCTTGTTCCTGCCGATCGTTTCCGCGAACACCGAAGGTCGCGCGGAGGGTTACTTCCGCCGCGAATGGCGGCTCGCGGTCGAGCGGATGCACGATCTCGCCGACGACGAACCTTTCCTCCTGCCGATCGTGGTGGACGATACGCGCACCGCGCTGCGCGTGCCGGAACGCTTCCGCGAACGGCAATGGACCTACTTGCGCAATGGCGAGGACGAAGTGACGCCTTTTGTGGCGCGGGTGACGCGTTTGCTGAGCGTGAAGAGTCCGAACTCGCGCGAAGCATGGGCGTTCGAGTCGCTCGTCGCGCCCCAGCCAAAGCCCTCCTCGGAAACGCGTGGAACTCCTCCGTCGATCGCGCCCGGGCCCGCCGGAACGGGCCGCCCCGCCCCGTCTCCCCCGGCACCCGGCGTTGATGTCGCCTCCTGGCTGTTCGGTTCCCGCGGCGGACTCAGCGTGCTGCTCATCGGCGTGTTCGTCCTGAACTGGCTCGAGACCACCGCCGAGACGTTGATCAAGCCGCGCTTCACCTGGCTTCAGCAACTGCAGTTCCATATCGCGGATGCCGTTCACGCGATCGAGGGCGGACTCAGTTTCGAGCGGCACGATGTGACCAACCCGGTCGCGATCTATGGTTTTTCCGCCGCCTATTTTTTCGCCTTTCCGGCGCTAGTGGTTGCGACGCTGCTCACGCTCGCCCTCGTGCGCGGCTTGTCCGCGTTTCGCGTGGCCGTGCTGGCGATCGTGCTGACGTACGCCATCAGCCTGCCGTGCTTCCTGTTCTTCCCGGTGCCGGAACGGTGGGCGTACCCGGAGGCCGAAGCGGTGCTGCTCTCGGACCTCTGGACCTCCTCGCTGATCGAGGTTTTCCGGCCGTTCAGCGGCATCGACAATTGCTTCCCGAGTTTTCACGTGAGCCTGACGACGACGATCATCGTGCTGGGCTACTGGCAGCGGCTGCGCTACCGCCACGCCACGCTTTTTCTCGGGCTCGCCGTCGTGGTGTCGACCTTCGCCCTCGGGATTCACTGGCTGCCCGACATTGCTGCCGGCCTGAGCGTGGGAATACTCGCGGTCTGCGTCGCGGCCCGGTGCGAGCGCCGGTATTTCAGCGCGCCGGCGCCCCGCGTCTCGCGCGACACGCCGGCGCTTGACGCGCAGCCGCCGGTGCCGGCTGTATCGTAAACAGTGTTACAGCAGGTGAAACTGTCCACCGAGCCCGCCGTTCCAGCCGGCCAACCGGCCAGCCCGGGCGGCGACCAACTGCCGGTCTTTCACGTCGTCGGGTTTACCGGCCACCGGCAACTGCAGGACGAGGCGGGTGTCACCCGCGTGCTGCGCGAGGTGCTCGCACGGCTGCGCGAGGACGCGCAAGTCGAATGGCTCGCGCTTTCCTCGATTGCGGCGGGCAGCGACATGCTGTTCGCCCGCACCGCGCTGGAATTGCAGATGGGCTGGGAGGTCATTCTGCCGCTGCCGACGCCGGAATTCCGGCAGGATTTCGACGACCACACCTGGCCGGAGGTGGAGTCGTTGTTGCACGAGGCCGAACATGTGCGCGTCATCACCGAGCGGCCGCAGCGCGAAGACGCCTATCTCGATTGCGGCATGGATACGGTGAATCATTGCGATGTCTTGCTGGCGGTGTGGGACGGCGAGCCGGCCCGCGGTCGCGGAGGAACCGCGGAGATCGTCGCGTACGCGCGCGAGATGCAGCGTCCGGTCATCGTCATCGATGCGCGAACCCTGACCGTGCGGCACGAACGCTTCGAGCGGCTTCGACTCGGCGACCGGCACATGGCGTCGCTCAATCGGCTGCCGCCCGCCGCGTCGGGCACCCATTCCACCGCCGGGTTGGACGCGGATTCCGGTCGGGCCACCGTGCTCGCGTTTCACCGCAAGGCTGACCAGGCGGCGACGCGCGGTGCGCCGCATTTCCGGCAACTCACCACGATCACCGCGGGTCTGCATGTCGCGGTGACGACGCTCGCCGCCGTGATTCTCACGTTTGGCTGGCAATCGCCCATCCTGCCGTGGCTCGCGGTGCTCTGCCTGCTGGCGGCCTTGGGCGTCGCCATCGTGCTGCGCCGTCGCCGGGATCGTCACGAATGGATGCGGTGTCGACTGGCGGCGGAAATCACACGGAGCGCGCTCGCGACGTGGGGGCTGCCGCGGGCGTTGCGGTTGTTCGACGACTTCGAGTGGGCCGGCATCGAACCGCTGCGCCGCTCGCTCGACGTGTTGCAGCGCCGCTCCGCGCGCGAGCGACCGGCCAGCTTCGACGAGTTCCGGCAGCGCTACGTCACGGACCGCCTCGATGGCCAACTGGAGTATTTCGCGCGCCAGAAAGCGCGGGCCGTTCCCTTGCTCCGGCGGTTACGCACGGCCTTTTTCGCGACGTCGGCGCTCGCCATCCTCGCCACGGCCGCTTTCGCCCTGCACCGCGCGACCGTGGGCGGAGCGGCTCCGCGCTGGGCCGAAACCTGGATTTTCAGCTTCGCGCCGCTCGTCCTGCCCTTGCTCGCGGCCGGCTGCGTCGCGCTTGTTTCCATCAACGACCTGCACCGTCGCGTGGCGCGTTATGGCGAGATGCACGTGCGCTTGCAGGCGGCGCGCAAGGAAGCGGTCTTCGTGCAAACCTGGGGTTCGCTCGAACGTGTCGTGGCGAAGGCCGAGCGCGCGCTGCTGCAGGAGGTGTTCGAGTGGCACTCGATCACCAGCTTCACGGAAACGCATTAGGGTGCGCGGTGCGAAAACCTACTTGCCCAGCTTCTTCAGCGCCTTGTTGATCTTGTCCCGGTCGCAGGCCTCCGGGGTGTAATCCGGCCCCAGCCACTCGAGCCATTCGCGGCCGAGGTCCGTATTCGGTTCCTTGATGCACGCGAGCATGTCGTGAAACGCCTCGACGCCGCCGCAATCCTCCGGCGGCCCGGCGCGCTCGCCGGCGGTGCACGCCGGGTAGGAGGTGCCTTTCTCCACCCCGCCGGTCTTTTCCACCTTGATGTCGACCTGCCAGCCCTCGCCGAAGTGGTACACGTAGGTGAAGTGATCACGGTGTTCGAGATCGAGGTCCGCCAGCGTCACATCGCGGTCGTCCTCGACCGAGATTTCCTCCCGTTTCAATGGATTGCCGAACCGCAGGTCATCGAGGTTGAACGTGTGCGTCTGGTAGTCGAACCAGTCGAAGACAATCTGGATGCTGTCGTGGAGGCGCGACAACCACATCGATTCGCGGACGACCAGTCGGCGCCAGATCCGCGGCTGGCACGCCACGACGTGCAGCCGCAGACTGAACACGCGCTCCGGCGGCTTCTTCACCTTGGAGCCTTTGCCTTCGTGGAGCGAAATCATGAACCGTCCACGAAAACGCACGGCCGGCCAGTGGGCAAGCGGGGACCTCGCCGCCTCAGCCCTCCCCGTCCCGCTTCAACCAGCGGACGGCCCGAACGGCGAAAATTACTGGAGGTCGTAAACCTCCAAAAGGACCGCGCCCGCCGTCCCATCGCTTTTCACCTGCACGGTGTAAGGCCCGGGGGCGAGGGACAGCAGCAAGGCGGCATCGCGGCTGGCAGTATCGATCAGCCGGAACGCGCCGGCCCGGTCAAACGCGTCGGTCAGGCCCTCCGCCGCAGCGCCGCCGTCGCCGCCCCAGGCCGCATTCGAAGCGACGAGTTGATCGCCCAAATACACCGAGAGCAGCGGACGGTTGAGCGCGTCGTTGACGCCAAAAGCCGCGAGCGTCGGCCCAATCGCGCGCACCAGCACGTTGCGGTTCGACGCACCGGAAATCACGAAACCACTGACGAGCGCCTCGTTGCCCGAGTTGATGCGCGCCAGGGTGGAAATATTGACGAGCGCGTGCTCCTTCGCGCCCGCGGGCGACTCGCTGAAAATATGCGTGAGCAGACGTCCCTGCCCGGCGCGCACGCCTTGGAACCGGCACGCGACGCTCGGCCCGCCGTTGTCGAACACCTCGAGCACGCCGTACTGCTGGCTCCCGGGAATCACTCCGCCGCTGTAGGGTCCGCCCTTGACCGACCCCTCGCTCGTCAAGGCCGCCCCGTGCAGCACCGTCACCGGCGCGCCGCCGCCGGTCGCGTAATCGGAATTCGTGCCGTCGTCGTAGGCGAGGCCGTGCATGTCGCCGGCAATGATCACCAGATTCGTAACGCGATTATCGCGCAGGAAATTCGCGATCTCGGTGCGCTCCGTCGCATACCCCGGCCAGCCGTCGTCGCCGACGCGCGCCGCCCCAATCCATGGATCAGGGCAGACCCACACGACGAGGGGAAACCCGCTGTCGCGTGCATTGATCACTTCCTGCTTGAACCAGGATTTCTGGCCGCTGCCCATCTTCGTCTTGGCGGTGGATTCTTTCGCCGCCGCCGCCGAAGCGGCGCTGCGGAGATCGGTCATGATGAACCGCACGCGACCGATGGTGAAGGCCTGCGCTATCGTGCCGCCCGCGGCCCCCAGGGGATAATGGGGCACGCGCTCCTTGTACACCGCCCGCGCCGTGTCGCGCCCGATCGAGGTCGTATCCGAGTCGTTGCCGCAATAATCGTGGTCGTCCCACATGTAGGCCACCGGCACGTTGCGGTACAACGCGTCCTGCACCGGGTGAGAGAGCACCATGTCGTAATTCGCGCGATAGTCGTCGGCGCTCGTGCTGTTTGTATCCGAATAGTGGAGATCGCCCGTGTTGATGAAGAGCAGCGGCTTCTCCGCGATGATGGCGCTGTAGGCACTCTGGTCGGCCGCGCGAAAGTCGCCGCACGAGGCGAACGCGATGCGGAACGAGGCCTTGCCCAGCGGAAAGGTGTGGAGCCGGCCGCGTGAAACCGGTTCGGGGCGCAGCGCGCCGGCCACTTCGACGCCGTAGAAATAATCCGTGTCCGGCTGCAGGCCCTGGACCGTCAGTTTGACCGTGTTGCCGCTCGCCGCCGCCGTGGTGACCGCGCTGGAAAAAACCGGCTGCGCCAGCGTCGCGTCGCGACCGACCTGCAATCTCACCCGCTGGCTCGAGCCATCGAGCCGCACGACCACCGTGGCACTGGTCGGCGTGACGTTTCCACACCACACACCGCCGATGAACTGGGCTCCGCCCTGCGCCAATGCTGAAGCGCAGATCCCGGCAAACAGAAGCAGAGCGCGAACGGTAAGGGGCATCGGAGAGGTGTCGACTGGCGTGTTAAGGAGACGTTCCGTTCGTTGCGCAAACAGTCAAAACCCAATGGCGACTCTGCAAGGGAAAACTCCCTAAATCAGCCGTACTTCTGCCAACCAAAAGCCCCAGTAGTAAACGGAGATAATCTAGGGTGTTTACCCGACTTTTGGCGAAAACTGCCATTCATCGGAAAGTTTAATGAGGGCGAACCGATCTTCACAGTTTTTGCGCACAATAAGAGTTAACCGGTGACGCCTTTCAGTCGTCTCCGGTCGCACTCACCGTCAATGTTCAAGGTCACCTCAAAATTCACCCACCACGCTCTCGCCGTCCTGCTTCTGGCAGGTGGCGCGATGCTGCGCGCGGAGCCGGTGATCAATGAGTTCATGGCCAGCAACACATTAACGCTGGCGGATCAGGATGGCAGCTTCTCGGACTGGATTGAGATCTACAATCCTGACCCCGTGCCGGCGAATCTGACCGGGTGGTATTTGACGGATTCGTCGAGCAACAGGATGAAGTGGCAGTTTCCCACCGTAATTGTGCCGGCCAACAGCTACTTGGTGGTCTTCGCCTCGAACAAGGACCGCCGGATCGCCGGAGCAGAATTACACACGAATTTCGCGCTAAACGCCAACGGCGAATACCTTGGTCTCATCAAGCCGGACGGTATTTCGGTTGCCTCCGAGTTCGCACCGACGTTTCCGGCGCAGCTGAACGACGTTTCCTACGGTATCGTCACCGGCGCGGATGGCACGGCCACCCGCGGGTTTTTCCCGCAGCCGACACCGGGTGGAGCGAATGCCGCGATCGGTGCCGCCCTGCTGGCCAACACCGTTGCTTTCTCACGGGAACCGGGCCCGTTTCGTAGCACGTTCGCGCTCGAGCTTTCCGGTGCGACGGCCGACGAACAGATTCGCTACGTGACCGCGCCGGCCACCGTCGGCGCGATTGCGCCCGAACCCACCAATGCCTCGTCGCGCTACACGGGTCCGATTTCGATCACCGCTTCGACGGTCGTGCGAGCGGCGGTTTTCTCCGCCGACGGTTCGACCAAGGGACCAACCAAGACCGCCTACTACGCCCACCTGAGCGCGGGTCTGGGCACGTTCTCCACCCAGCTGCCGGTGCTCGTGGTCGACACCCTCGGCAGCGGCCAGCTCACCAAAGACAATCAGGACCACGCGTCATGGATCTTTGCCTACATGCCGCGCGCGAATGATGCGCCGATTTTCAACGTCGCGCCGCAGTTCGTCAGTTCGCTCGCGACGACCGTGCGGGGCGCCTCGTCCGCCGATTTCCCGAAGAAGGGCTTGAACATCAAGTTCACGGACGAGTTCGGCAACGGACGCGCGGCGGAGATGCTCGACCTGCCGGCTTACGAAAAATGGGCCTTGGTTGCGCCGTGGTCGTTCGATTTCAGCTATATCAACAACGCATTCGTCTATTCGCTTTCCAATCAGATTGGACGATGGGCTCCGCGCACGCGTTTTGCCGAAGTGTTCATCAACTCGAACGGCGACGAAATCGATCAGGCGGACTACGCCGGCATCTACGCCATCACGGACCGGATCGAGATCCACCAGGACCGCGTTGGCATCGAACCGCTCTCGCCCGGCGACCTCTCCGGATCGGCGGTGACCGGAGGCTATATTCTCAAGATCGATTACAAGGATGCAGAAGAGATTGGCTGGGTGACGAACCACGGCATGCCGGGCGGCAACTCCTCGGTCGTCCTCGTGTCGCCGAAGGCCGAGGAGGTCGCGCCCGCGCAACTCGACTACATTCGTGACTACGTCCAACGGATGGAAAACGCGCTGATCGCGGATCGCGACAACGGGTGGACGCAACGCACGTATCTCGACTACATCGATCGCACCGCGTGGGTCGATCACCACCTGCTGAATGTTTTTACCGCCAACCCGGACGCATTTGTGCGCAGCGCGTATTTCACGAAGGATCGCGACGGCAAATTGAAGGCCGGACCAGTGTGGGATTTCGATCGCGCGCTCGGCTCGTACTGGGACGATCGCTCGGCCAAATACAACGTCTGGTCGGGCCTTGGCGTCGCGGACTACTGGCGCACCGGCTGGTGGGGCATCATCGCACAGGACCCGGAGTTCATGCAGGACTGGATCGACCGCTGGCAATCGCTGCGGAAATCCGAACTCGCCGCCGGCAATCTCACGTCACTCGTCGATTCACTCGGCGCCAGTGTCGGCGCCGCAGCGGTCGCCCGCGACGGTGCGCGCTGGCCGGACAGCGTGAGCCCTTATGGAAGCTATGCGGCGCAGCTCGATCACCTGAAAACCTGGGTCACGCGCCGCGCCGAATGGATTGATCAGCAATTTCTCGCCGCTCCGCGCGGGGCGGACTCCGGTGGTGCGCTCACGTTCACCGCGCCGGCCGGGGCGCAGCTGGTTTATACGCTCGACGGCTCCGATCCGCGTTCGCTCGGTGGAGAAATCGCGCCGAATGCCATCGTCACGTCCGCTGCCCTCACCGTGCCGGCATCGACAAACGTGCACGTTCGCAGCTACCAGGCTGACTTGCGCGGGACGTTCCCCGGCAGTCCGTGGAGTTCGGCCGTCGGCGGCGAGTCCTCCTCGCCGCTCACGCCGCGAGCGCGACTGGTGAACCTCTCGAGTCGCGCGCTCGTCGGCAGCGGCGAGAATGCCCTGATCGCCGGCGTTGTCGTCGCCGACACCGAGTCGAAGCGTTACTTGTCGCGCGCCGTCGGACCGGCATTGGCCGCGTTCGGGGCGACGGGCACGGTGCCGGATCCGCAGCTCAGCATTTTCAATGGCAACGGCGTTGAACTCTTCCGCAACAACGGTTGGGAGACCGGGCCTGACGCCATCCGCTTGCCCGCGTACTCGCGTTCGGTCGGGGCGTTTCCGCTTGCGGCCGGCAGTCGGGATTCGGCACTCGCGAGCGCCGTTTCCGCCGGAGCGTACACGTTGCAGATCACGACGCCCTCCAACGCGTCGGGCGTCGGCCTGGCCGAGCTCTACGAATTGGATACGAACGGAAGGACCCTCAACCTGTCGACGCGCGCGAACGTACGCACCGGCGATGGCGTGTTGATCGGTGGATTCGTGGTCAGCGGCCCCGCGTACAAACGAATCCTCATTCGGGCCGTGGGCTCGACCCTTTCGGCCTTTGGTGTGAGTGGAGCGCTCGTGGACCCGGTGCTTACGGTGTACTCGGGTCAGGATGTCGTGGCAACGAACGATCGGTGGGAAGCCGCCGAAAACGTTTCCGCGATCGTCAGCGCAACGAAGACCACCGGCGCGTTTGCGCTGGCCGCAAACAGCGAAGATGCCGCGCTCCTCATCACGTTGCCGCCCGGTGCCTACACGGTTGAAGTGAAGGGCAAGGCCAACAGCGAAGGCGTGGCGCTGCTCGAGATTTACGACGTTCCGTAAGCTATTTGCTCTGCAAAAAGCCGGAAACACAAGAGCCGCCCCTTTTGAGGGCGGCCCGTGTGACCTAACACCAAGCAAACCGTAAGAACTACAAACATTCACTGTCTTCGCAGACAGTGCTGACTACGTGGGGATAGACGGGGTCGTCGTCAAAACGCTCAAAATTCTCGGAGAATTTTTTCCTGGTTTGGCAGTTCTTGCCCAACCCTCGAACATCCCGTCGTTTAGGCTTCCGAATTTTGCTGGGTGAAAACCGAATCCAGCGGTGCCGGCAGCTCTTCAGCAGGCACGTCTGCAGTCTGAGGCCTCGTTTTCAACGGATAGCGAAAGACTTGGCCTTCGTAGTTACGAAAAACAATCTCATCCTCGGTCAGCTTTTCCACGTAATCCGGATTGATCGGCACCTTGCCACCGCCCCCGGGGGCGTCGATCACGTATTGCGGAACGGCATAGCCAGTCGTGTGGCCGCGCAACGCCTTGATGATTTCGATTCCTTTCCGGACATCGACTTTGAAGTGCGCACCTCCCGTGATGAGGTCCATCTGGTAGAGGTAATACGGCCGGACCCGCATCCGCAGCAATCGCTGCACGAGCGCCTTCATCACCTCGGCGTCGTCGTTGATTCCCTTCAGCAGCACGCTTTGGTTGCCGAGCGGCACGCCGGCGAACGCCAGCCGTTCGCACGCCGCCCGCACTTCCGCCGTGGCTTCCTTGGGATGATTCATGTGAATGCTCATCCAAATCGGCCCGTACTTTTTGAAGATTTCGCAGAGCTCGGGGGTGATTCGTTGCGGCAGGAAAACCGGGATGCGCGAACCAATCCGAATGAACTCCACGTGCGGGATCGCGCGCAGCCGCGCAAGCAGATGCTCGATCTTCTTGTCGGAGAGCAGAAGCGGGTCGCCGCCGGAAAGCAGAACGTCGCGCACCTCCGGGTGCGCCTCGATGTACCGCAGCCCCTGCTCGTATTCCGGGTGGAAGTTGTAGTCCTGCGCGTTGGAAACCAGCCGACTCCGCGTGCAATAGCGACAATACGCGGCGCACCGGTCAGTCACGAGAAACAGCACGCGGTCCGGGTAGCGGTGCACCAATCCGGCCACCGGCGAGTGTTCATCCTCGCCGAGCGAATCGAGCATCTCCCCTTCCGAAATCACCATCTCACCGGCACGCGGAATAACCTGCTTGCGAATCGGGCAATCCGGGTCGTTGCGATCGATGAGATTGAAAAAGTACGGCGTAATCGCGAGCGCCAGCTTGTGGTTCGCAAACTCGCAGCCGGCCTTCTCTTCCGGCGTCAACGTCATCAACCGCTCCAGCTGTTCGACGGTCGTGATGCGGTGCTTCAGCTGCCAGGTCCAATCGCGCCACTCAGTTTCGGGAATGTGTTGCCAAAGGCCCTGGCCCTCGAACCAGGCGGCACGGTCTTCGGTGTATGGCATTAGTTTTTGCCGGCGACCGGGAAAAACTTGGTGCAACGGTTCCCGGCTTTTGCGATGGCGAAGCACATGGTGATGGTTCGTAGCTGACGAAAGTCGAAGACTTAAGGCCCAAACCACCGCTGTCAAACGACGCGGCGGAAAAGGAGGGGGCCCGTGGAATACAGTGCCGCCTGCCGCCCGCGGTGACAGCATCGGCGAAATCGTCCGAATTAGGTTTTCGCGACGCGAAAACCTGTCTTTCGTTGGACTTTAATGTCCACACCCAAGCCCGCAGTGCTCGCCCTCGAGGATGGATCGGTTTTCCGCGGCCGCGCTTTCGGCTCCGATGCCACCGTGGCCGGCGAGTGCGTCTTCAACACCTCGATGACCGGGTATCAGGAGATCCTCACCGACCCTTCGTATTACGGTCAGATTGTCACGATGACCGCCGTTCAAATCGGCAACTACGGCATCAACGACGAGGACACCGAGGCCGCGACGCCGAAGTGCACGGGGTTTGTCGTGCGCGAACTTTCGCCGGTGGTCAGCAACTGGCGAAGCAAGCGGTCGGTCGACGACTACCTGCGCAAGTACGGAATTCCCGGGATCAGCGAAATCGACACGCGCGCGCTCACGAAGAAGCTTCGCGTCGACGGCGCGATGAAGTGCTGCCTGAGCACGCTGCCCATCAGCGAGACGGAAGCCGTCAGGCGCGCGCGGTCCTGGGAGAGCATCGTCGGCGCCGATTACGTGAAGGACGTCACGTGTGCCGCGCCGTTCATCTGGCGTCCCGACGACGCGGCGAATCACAACACTCCGTATCTCCCGGTGGGCACGACGATGAACGCACCGGGGGTGCCCGCAAAAAAATTTCGCGTCGCCGCGTTTGATTACGGCGCAAAGCACTCGATCTTTCGCAAACTGGTGAACCATGGCTTCGAGGTCCAGGTGTTCCCCGCCCAAGCCGGCCCGGAACTGATCCGCGAGCACCAGCCCGACGCGGTCTTTCTCTCGAACGGCCCGGGCGACCCCGCGGCGCTGCCGTACATCCACCAGACCGTCACCGCCCTGTTGCCGGAATTTCCGATTTTCGGCATCTGCCTCGGCCATCAGATGCTGACGCACGCGCTCGGCGGCACGACGTTCAAGCTGAAATTCGGTCACCGCGGCGGCAACCAGCCCGTCAAGAACCTCGAGACCGGCAAAGTTTCCATCACCGCGCAGAATCACGGATTCGCCACTGACGCGAAGTCGATCGAGAACCGCGGCGCGAGGATCACCGAGATCAATCTCAACGACAACACGGTGGAAGGCCTGCGTCACACCTCGTTGCCGGTCTTCAGCGTTCAGTATCACCCCGAGGCCGCCCCCGGCCCGAACGATGCCGATCCGTTGTTCGTGGACTTCTACCGGATGGTCGAAGCGAGAAAGGCCGGGAAGGTCTGAACGAGATCTGTTTCGGTTGGGACCCGGTCACTTCGCTTCCAGCAACTGCTCGAAGCGCACCGCGTCTTCCGGCGTGTCCACGCCGATCGTGGGATCTTCGGTGACGTCGCAGGCGATCTCGTAGCCGTTCTCCAGCACACGCAACTGCTCGAGCTTCTCGATCTGCTCGACGCGACCCGCGGGCAAGGTCGCGAATTTCTGCAGAAGGTCGCGATGGTAACCGTAGAGACCCAGATGCTTGAAACAGGGATTCCGTTGCACCCAGGCGTCGTCGACGGCTCCCCCGCGGTCACGCGCGTACGGCATCGGCGAACGGGAAAAGTACAACGCGCGCCGCGCGGCCGGAGCGATGACAACTTTCACCTGATTCGGGTTGTTGAAATCGGCCGCGCGCCGAAACGGCGTCGCGAGGGTGGCCATCGGCGCGCCGCCGGCCAGCAATCCTGCCAGCATCCGGATTTGTGCCCCACTCACGAGCGGTTCGTCCGCCTGGACGTTTATGACGTAGTCGGCGCCAATCATCCGGTTCGCTTCCGCCAGCCGATCCGTGCCGGTTTGATGCGTGGCGCTCGTCATCAACGCCTTGAAACCGGCGCCGGCAATGCAACCGCGCAGCAATTCATGGTCCACCGCGAAATACAGCGGGAATTCCGGCGCCTGGCCCGCAATTCGCTCAGCCACCCACAGTAGCAATGGCTTACCCTTGATGGCGTGCAGCAACTTGCGCGGGAATCGCGTCGACTCGAGGCGACACGGAACGATGATTGCGGTCTGTGCCATCACGGCGCAGCCTGAGGCTCGGTTTTTGGGTTGCAAGCCACCGCCTCGGCCCGGATTTTGGCCGACTTTTTCGCAGACATGAACAAGAGCGACGTCTCACCGGCCACCAATTCTGTCACGAAGGAACTCGTCGTGCAGAATAAGATGGGCATTCACGCCCGTCCGGCAGCCATGATCGTTCGCGTTACCAACAAGTTCAAATGCGAGGTGTTCGTGGAAAAGGATGACGAACAGGTCAACGGCAAGAGCATCATGGGCTTGATGATGCTCGCGGCCGGCAAGGGCTCGAAAGTGAAGTTCATCGCGACGGGTGACGACGCGTCGCAGATGCTCGCGGAGATCGAGGCGCTGTTCGCCCGCAAATTCGACGAGGCGTAAGCGCCGCGGTGCCGCATGCGCTGGGGAGCTTGCGAACTGGTCACGCCGATCGCCGGCGCTGACCAGCGGGTCATGCTACAAGCGGAAAAATCGCCGCGCGTTCGCGCTGCTCGCCTGTGCGAGCTCTTCGAAACTCACGCCAAAGACCTCCGCGGCCGCAAATTCCGCGGTGTGGCGAACGAACGCCGGCTCGTTCGGTTTGCCGCGATGGGGCATCGGCGTGAGGTAAGGCGCATCCGTTTCGACCATGAATCGCTCCAGTCCCTGGGCGCGGGCCGCGGCCCGAACCGGCACGGCATTCCGGTAAGTCAGAATTCCCGTAAACGATCCCACCCCACCGCGGATCGTCAGCTCCACGATGTCGGCCTGTCCTTCGGTAAAACAGTGAAAGACCACGCGCGACCAATCGCAGCGGCTCGCATCGATCATCTCGATGCACTCACGGAACGCGCCGCGCGAGTGCACGACGATCGGGCAGCCCAGCCGCTTCGCGATCTCCAGCTGCGCCGAGAAGGCCGCGCGCTGCCACGCGAAGAGTTTCCCTGCTTCCGCCGGATCCTTCGGCAAGTGAAACCGATCCAGCCCGCATTCGCCGAGCGCCACCGGCGCCAAACCACCGTCCTTCCACCAGCCTTCGATCGCCGCGACGGCCTGAGCCCACGTCGCATCCACCGAACACGGATGCAATCCGACGGTGTAATGCACGACGCCGCGCTGCTGCGTCGCGAGGTCGCGATAGAGCGGCCAATCTTCCGGCGAGGTGCCAATCGTAATCATCGCGTCGACGCCGGCATCGCGGGCCCGGGCCAGCGCGGCCCCGAGTTCGCCTTTTCGCGCGAAGCCTTCCAAGTGAGTGTGCGTGTCGATCAGCGCCATTGTCGCGAATAAGAACCACGAAGAGGCAGAGGCCAGCGCATTCGGATTCCGCGCGGGTTTCCCCTACACCTCGTACAGCTGCCCGTACCGCTCGTCGAGGTACCGCACCAGATGCCGTGGGGAGAGTTCCTCGCCCGTGACACGCCGCACGAGTTCGAGCGCGCTGTGGCGCCGGCCTTGGGCATGAATGTTCTCGCGCAACCAGCCGAGCAGCCACGCGAAATCTCCCCGCGCGAAATCCTCCTCCCAGGCGGGCCGCTGCAACCGCACGTGCGACCACAACTGGGCCGCGATCATGTTGCCGAGACAATAGCTTGGAAAGTAGCCGAACGCGCCATCGCTCCAGTGCACGTCCTGCAGCACCCCCTCGCGATCGTTCGACGGCTCGAGCCCGATGAGCGCGCGCGACGCGGCCCGCCATGCGGCCGGCAGCGCGCGCACGGCGAGTTCCCCGGCAAAGAGTTTCTTTTCCAGCTCGAAGCGCAGCACGATGTGCAGATTGTAGGTGACCTCGTCCGCATCGACGCGGATCAACGTCGGCTCCACCGCGTTGATGGCGAAGTAGAGCTCCTCCGAACTGACCCCGTGCATCTGGGCTCCGAACAGCTCGCGCCAGCGCGGCTCGAAAAACCGCCAGAAGCCGCGGCTGCGCGCGACCTGGTTTTCCCACAGTCTGCTCTGCGATTCGTGCATCGCCATGCCGGCGTGCAGGCCCAGCGCGGTGCCGAGATCCGCGGCCGGCAGCCCTTGCTCGTACAGCCCGTGCCCCGTCTCATGGATGGAGCTGAACAGCGCGTCGAGCGGTTGGTCCTCCTGGTACCGCGTCGTCATCCGCACGTCGCTGCCGGTCCCGGAGCAAAACGGGTGCAGCGACACATCGATCCGGCCGCGACTGTAGTCGAAACCGAGCCGCGCGGTCACCTCGCGCAGGAACGTCCGCTGCGCTTCGCTCGGGAAACCCCGCAACCGGGCCGCCGCGGCCCGCGCGCGCCCGGCCGCGGGCGAGCCCGTGATGCGCCGCACCAGCGGCACGAGGTCGCGCTTGAGCTCTCCGAACAGCCGGTCGACCGCCGCCGCGTTGAGACCGGGATCGTGCCGGTCGAGCAGGTAGTCGTACGGCGCGTGCCCAAACCCCAGATACGCCGCCTCGCGCCGCGCCAACTCGATGTTTTTCTCGAGCACCGGCGCGTAGTTTCCGAAATCGTCCGCGGCCTTCGCGCGCGCCCAGGCATGATAACCGCGGCTGCCCTGGGCCGCTTTCTCACGCACAAACTCCGCGGGCAGCCTGGTCGTGCGATCATAATCGCGGCGCGCATCGGCCACAATGGCGCCCTGATCCGACGAGAGGCGGTCCTTCCGTTGCTCGAGTTCGCGCAACAACTCGCCGATGCGCGGCGCACTCGCGGCGGCATGATGCGCCTCGGCGAGCACGGCGTGCTGCGCGGCCCGCTGCTCGGCGGCACCCGGCGGCAGGTTGACCTGCTCGTCCCAGCCGAGCAATTCCCCGACCGTTCCGAGCGCGTGGGCGCGTTGGACGAGCCCCCTGAGCTCGGTCATGGCATGATCTGTCAGCATTCCGTCAACTCAACGGGTTCGCGGCGCCGAGGCCAGAATGTTGTCGCCCGCCGCCGCGCGCTCGCCAGCTTCACCGCGTGATGTCCAGCGCTCGCCTGAAATGGCTGGCGGTTGCCGCCGCGATCCTGCTCCCCCTCGCGTTTGCCGCCTTCACGCAGCACGCCTGGGAGGACTATTTCATCACCCTCCGGTCGAGCCGGAATCTGGTGCTGGGCCACGGACTCGTATTCAACCCGGGCGAGCGCGTCCACACCTTCACCTCGCCGCTCGGCGTGCTCGTCCCCGCGCTGTGCACGGCCATCGCCGGTGCAGGCCGCGAGACTCTCGCCCTCTGGCTGTTTCGGTTGATCAACGTCGCGTTTCTCGGCGCGGCGGCGGGGCTGCTGGCCCGGCGGGCGCATATGCTGCGACTCGGGCCGGTGGGTTGCCTGACCCTGTTCGGGCTGCTGCTCGCGGACGCGAAGCTCGTCGACTTCTCGATGAACGGCATGGAGACGGCACTGCTCGTTTACTTTGTGCTGCTGCTCTGGAGCGAACTCGAGCGTGACCTCGCGCCGCGGGCCGCCGTGGTGGCAATCGCCATCGCCGGCCTGATGTGGACGCGCCCGGACGCGTTCGTGATCGGCGGCGCATTGCTGGCGGCCCACCTCGTGATTCGCGGCGATCACTCGGCGCGCCAACCGATCGCGTGGTCTCGCTTGCTGCGCGGCGTTGCCCTCGGCGGCGCGCTCTACGTGCCGTGGTTCGCCTGGGCCTGGTGGTACTACGGCTCACCCGTGCCCCATACGATCATCGCGAAGGGCGCCTACACGCCTGCCGTGCACCTCGGCAGCTTGTTGCTGATACCTTGGCAGACGCTCACCGGCCGCTCGATGATGGTCGATCTGTTCCTCCCGACCTACTGGTCCTTCGGCGGCTGGCCGGCGCTCCTGCCCGCGATCGCCCAGGCCCTCGCTGGCATTGCGGCGTTCGCGTGGATTGTCCCCCGATTTTCCGCCGCCGCGCGTCGCGCCTCGCTGGCGCTGTTCATCGGCATGTTCTACTTGTGCTCGATTGTGCTGTTCCCGTGGTACGTGCCGCCGTGGACCGCGCTCGCGGCAATCGCGATCGGTTTTGTGGCGGACGAAATTTACACGCGAGCCGTCGCCGCCGGCTTCCGGCTCATCGCCGTGAGCACGCGGATCGCGTGCGTAGCCATTGTGGCATTGCAAGGCGCCGTGCTCGCCGCGTCCGCGTGGGAGATGCGTCACGAGCAGCGGCTGGTGGAGAACGGCGTGCGCCGCGCGATTGGCGAATGGCTGCACGCGCACGCCCGGCCCACCGACACCGTCTTCCTCGAGCCGCTCGGTTACATCGGTTATTTTTCACAGCTCAAGACATACGACTTTCCCGGGTTGAGTTCGCCCGAGGTCGTCGCCGCCGTCCGCGGCGGCGCGCGACGCTACGCCGACGTCATCGCGCGCCTGCGGCCGACGTGGGTCGTCCTTCGGCCGCACGAAGCGGCGCGGCCGGAATTCGCGCGCACCGGCGTTCTCGGCGATTACACGCTCGTGCAGGCCTGGAACGCGACGCCGCAACTGGATCAGATCGCGTTCCTGCCCGGCCGGCCCTGGGTCGAGGCCGAGGCGCACTTTCTCGTCTTCCAGCGCAACGTGCCGGCCGGCCCGGTCACGACGCGCTGAAGCGAGAGCCCGCGACCGCGCTCAGTTCGCGCGGACCGCGATCCCGCCGCCGCTCGTGCGGAGCTTCAGCAACGGGCCGCCGCCGTTGATGGTTGCGGTCAGTTGATTTCGAGCCCGGCTCAGTTTCTCGACCGTCATCGTCAGTCCGTCGACATCGACGCCGCCCCCGCTGGTCGCTGCATCCAGCCGAAACGCAGCGGCCTTGTCGACCGCCACCTGCACGCTGCCGCCGGAGGTGCTGAGCGAGCACTCTCTTTTCAGCGGCCCGAGAATGTTCGCCCGGATGGATCCCCCGCTGGTGTGCGCGCGCAGTGAACTCGCGACCGACTCGACCTTGATGCTCCCGCCGGAGGTGGAAAGTTCGGCCGGCCCGTTGCTTCGTCCCACCGAGATGTTGCCGCCCGATGTCTTGAGTTCCACCGCGTCGCCGGCCTCCTCGAGCGTGATACTGCCACCCGAAGTCTTCGCGTCCACGCGACCGCCCATCTTGCCGAGCGAGATCTTGCCGCCCGAAGTATGCAGTTCGGCCTTCCCTTGAAAATCGCCCACGGTGATCGGGCCGCCGGAGGTGTGCAGTTCGGTCGCGTAGCTGGCGGGCAGCGTCACGATCACGTCGACCTGCACCGGCGGCCACGACCCGTGAAATCCGAACGGCTGCCGCTCATACTTCGCCACCACGCTCACGTCGTTGCCCCGTTGCTCCAGGGTCAGCGAAAGTTTCTTCAACAGTTCGTCGGCCTCGGCGTCGGATCCGGCCCGAATCTTCTCCTTCGCCGTGACCCGCACCACCGCGTCGTTCGACGGCGACACGCGAATTTCCCCGCCGTGCGTCTCGACGTGCAGCGTTCCGGTCCCGGTCACGGGAAAACTCTTTTCAACGATCCGTTCGATGCGCGCGAACGCGCCCAAAGCCGGGCCAAGCAGCAGCGCGGCGGAGAGGCAGAAGCGACTGGAGGTATTCATAGCGTGACGGGATGGTTCCAAGAACCCGCCCCATCGCGAAAAGTTACAGCAATCTGGGCGCGAGCCTCGACCGCGCCGGCGGAACGAAGCCGCCGCGTTACACCTTCGCACTATTGTCGCACTTGAAATGGACCTGCGCGCGGCGCAGCCCATGGGCGCGCAGCGCGGCCGTCTGCGCCGGATCGCGGCGTTGCAGACCAAAGCGCTGTTGCAACTGCGCCTCCTCGGCCGCCGCCAATGCGGCAACACACACCAGCGACTCCGCCTCCGGTGCAAGCCGGCGCAGCGGAAACCCCGCATGGCACGCCAGCCACGCCAGGACATCGCGCAAAGGATCGATTGGGGCCGGGCTGCTCATCGCAACAAGGTCGCCGCCCATCGCTTCTCGTCAAATCCCACGAGGGCCGCGTCGTCGCCGATCAGGAACGGCCGCTTCACCAGGCTGCCATTGCCGGCGAGGAGCGCGAGGGCCGCGCGCTCCGTCATGGCCGGCAGTTTTTCGCTGAGCTTTTGTGCGCGGTATTCGAGGCCGGACGTGTTGAACAGCCGGCGCACTTCGCCGTGGTGCGCGGCCAGCATGGCCCGCAGTTCGGCGCTCGCGGGCGGCTGCTCGCGAATGGGGCGCTCCTCGAACGCGAGCGCGTGCGCGCGCAGCCAATTCGTCGCGGCGCGGCAGGTGCTGCATTTTCCCAGCGTGTAGACCTTCAGCATTGAGTGGGGCTGCGAACTAGACCGGCCGCAGGGCGGCCGGCGAGCGCGAAAAAAACTCCGGTCGCTCGCGCGACCGGAGTTCGAATGGCTAAGAGATGAGAACCGCGCCTGCGAATCAGTGTGCGCCCGTCGCGGCATCAACCCGCGCGGCCGCGGCCGCATAGGCCTCGTAGTCGGCGGCCAGCTGCTCCCGCGTGGTTTCCCATTGTGCGCTGTTCGCCTTGCGCGCGTCCTTCAGATTCTTGCGCAGCGCATGCGCCTTCGCCTTCACTTCGTCGTCGGCGGCGTTGAACTGTTGCCGCGCTTCGGCGCTCATCTGGTGCGTCGTGCCGCGCAGCGCGGACATGGCTTTTTCGCTGTTCTTGATGCGCGCATCGATGTCGGCCAGCGTCTGCTCGCGCGATTCGTACATCATCGAACGAATCGTCGGCGTGAACGTTGCGGCATCGAGCGAGCCGGCGATGGCCACGGTCGAGCGGCCGGTCGGCAACAGGCCCGGTTCCCCGGCGATCGCCGGCGGCGTGGCAGGTTGCAGGACGGCGACGCGCACGGCGGGCGCGGCAGGCTCGATATTGGCCACCCGCGAATTCGCGCCGGTTTCGTCGATCGCCTTGCCGTCGGGCGCAGTGACGTCATCGGCCTGCCGCTGCGCCGGGAAGGGCGCGCGGCTCGAGTTGCTGCCGTCATGCACGACCGGCGGAGTGATCACGATAGGTTTGCCTGAGCTTGTTTGGGCTGAGGCGTTTGACAGGCCAGCGGTCGCCAGCATGGCGCCCGCGAGAGAGGCGAGAAGTCGAGTGTGCGGATATTTCATGGGTAAATCCTCGGTTGAGGTTTCGCCCCTTAGTTCTTCGCGCCGTATCCACGTTGCAGAGTCAGCACACAATATAGTTGGGAACGTCGCACCTCCCGCATCGTGCAATTCAGTCGGAGCACCCAATCGGCGTGGGCTGTGCGCCCCAGTAGGCGCGCGGCGCGGTCCCCAGGTTGACCGCCGCCGCGTCCCACCACCATGCTGCGCGCGATGGGCTCCCTCCTCGAAGTCAACCACCTGCGGGTCGCGCGCGGCCGCACCGCGATTTTAAAAGATGTAAACTGGCGCGTCGCCCGCGGAGAGCACTGGGTAATCCTCGGCGCCAACGGCTCCGGCAAGACTTCGCTGCTCAAGGCGCTGACCGGCTACCTCTCGCCGACGGCGGGCGGATTGTCGCTGCTGGGGCAGCGCTATGGCGCGTGCGACTGGCGCGATCTCCGCCTGCAGATCGGCGTGGTGACCAGCGCATTCAACCTGTCGATACCCCCGGCCGAACCCGCGATCGAAACCGTGCTCAGCGGAAAATTCGCGCAACTCGACCTGTGGCACCGCGTCACGCGCGCCGACCGCGCCGCGGGGTTGCGGCAACTGCGGGCCAGCGGGCTCGGCGCCCTGGCCAATCGCGAATGGGCGTATCTTTCACAAGGCGAACGGCAGCGCGTGCTGATCGCCCGCGCCCTGATCGCGCGACCGCGGCTGCTGATTCTCGACGAGCCGTGCGCCGGCCTTGATCCCGTGGCGCGCGAAAAATTCCTGCAGTTCATCAACCGGCTCGCCACGCGCTCGCGCCCCGCCGCGCCCAATCTGGTGCTGGTCACGCATCACGTGGAGGAAATCATGCCGGCCTTCACCCACGCGTTGCTGCTGCGCGAGGGTCGCGTGCACGCCAGTGGACCGCGCGCTCGCGTGCTCACCTCGCAGAATTTGTCGGACACGTTCGGCGCGGCGCTGCGGTTGCGGCGATCGGGCGCGCGCTACCGACTCATCCCCGACGCGTGAACCCGCTGGCGGAAGTCATCGACGCGCTCGGGCTCACGAGCGTCTGGACGTATCTCGCGCTCTTCCTCGCCGCGTCGTTCATCATGCTCTGGCGGCTCGAAGCGCTGCTCGATCACGGCCTGGAAGGCACCGCGCTCGGCACGCTGGTGATGCCGTACTGCTCGGGGCTGGGGAATTTGATTTTTGTCGCGCTGATCGCGGCGCGCGGGGGACCAGGCCAGGAGGTGCTGACGAACTGCCTGGTCAACAACGTCACGAACCTCACGTTGATCCTCGCCCTGCCGGCGTTGTGCTGGGGGCTCCAGCTGGAGCCGGCGAAGAAAGCGGCGAAAGGGGCCGGCGCAAAAAAATCCGCGGCCGCGGCCGCCGCCGGCACGCAGCACCAGCTGAACCGGCTCTCGCTGCTGCTCACGCTCGCGGCTGTCGTGTTTTTCAGCGGCGTCACCTGGGCGCTGGGCGCCGACCGGCAACTCGATCGCAGCGACGGACTCGTGCTCGTCGCGCTGTTTCTCTTTTGGCAATGTTTCCAGGTCTTCGACGTGCTGAAGCACAACGTCCGGCAGCACCATCGCTTCGGGCCGCTGTTTTACCTCGACGTTTTCATCGTGCTGCTCGGTGCCGCCGGACTTTACTCGAGCATCGAGTGGCTCGTCACCTGGCTCTCGGGTCAGCACGGCCAGTTCATCAACGCGCAGAATCTCGGCTGGCTGAGCGGCTGGCTGATGGTGCTGCCCAATGCGCTGCTCGCGTTCTTCTACGCCGCGCGCCATCGCGCCGATATCGCGTACGCCTCGCAAGTCGGCGATGGCCACATCTGCATTCCACTCTGCCTCGGCCTGAGCGCGCTGCTCAACCCGATGTCGTTGCCGCCCTTTTTCGAAACCGGCATCGCGATTCTCTGCGGCGCCGCGCTCCTCCACGCGTTTTGCGTGCTGCTTACCAGCGGACTGCCGCGCTGGATGGGCTGGCCGCTGCTGGGCGCGTATGCGTGGTTCCTGGCCGCGGGGCTGATGTAGGCGCCGGCACGTCTGAATTCCCGAAGTCCGGAATTCTGGATCTCCGCGCTCCGCGCCTCACAGCTCCAGCGGATCGGCGCGGAATTTCTCGCTCAGTTCGAACAACACGGCCTGGGCGCCAAGCCATTTCGCATCGGCGCGGATTTCCGTCATGGTCTTCACCGTGTGGTTCAACACGAGGTAACTGGTCGCGCCGATCTTCATGAACGCATCGTAGCGCGTGTCCGCCGCGTCCGGTACGAACTCGATGTCGCCCTCGGAAAACTCCTTCCCCGCCGCGCGGGCGCGGAGTGGCTCGGCATCGTCCGGCAGGTTGCGCCGAAACGCGTCCGGCCGCGGACCCTGATAAGCAATCACGCCGCCGGTCTTCGCCGGCACCGCGAGAATCGCCCACTCGTCGAACACCGGCTTCAGATAGGCCGCGCGCATGCGGTCGACCGCGGTTTGAATGTAGCGGCGGGCAGTATCGAGATCCATTTGGACGCGAGGAAGGCCAAACCCGCCCGCTTGGCAAGCCGGCGGCGGTGAAACGATGCTAAAACCGGGCGGGAGCGGCGGTGGTTCCGGCAACGCCGGACTCGTGCTCCCATGGCTGCGGCTCCAGCCGCAGACCTGTGCGGACCGCGCACCGACCGCGCCACTCACTTCAGCCGATACCGCCGAACCACTGCTCGACCCCGGGAACGCCGGCGCGGAGCTGCCTATGGAACAAATCGAATCGAATACAAATCGGCATCGCGCATCACGAAGCGAAGGCGCACGGGTTGCCCCGTCCATGCCGCCAGCCCGGTCCCGGTCCGCCACGCCACGATGCGCGCGATTTCGTCCCCCATTATCTCGGGACATTCGTCAAGTGTCCGGCTCGCGATCGCCTTGCCCTCGGGCGTTTGCAACTCGACCCGGATGCTGCCGGCGGCGCTGGTCGCAAAATTCATTTCCAGTTTGTTCCCGATGAACTGCAGTGGCTTCGTGATCATCTCTCCCCCGGCGTAGGACGCATTGACGGAGACAAATCCGTCGGTGCGCAGGCTGTAGCGGGTAACCTGGCTGGTGGGCTGGGCATAATGGGAAAGCCGATACAGCCACATCACGCGTTCCGTCGCCGGCACCACGCCGAGGGCCGGCATGTTGTCGCGCGCCACCCAGTCCTCCGGATCGGGTCCAGGTCGGATGAATGCCTCCAGGAACGTGCGCTCGAAGTGGTATCCGCCGCGAGTCGTCATGAACACCGCATCGCTGGAAGCAACCCGGTAACCCGGATTCGCCACCAAATTCTTGGCTTGGCCGGGCGGAAGCGCGGCTTTCGCCGGGAAGAAACGCTTCGGCATCGCGATATAAATTTGTGGCGCCCGGAAGTAGGGATGCGTCGCGCTGGTGTAGAGTTGCTCCGGCGGCGTGTCACCGAATTCCATCTGCGCAGGCTTCGCCCAGGTGAGAAAGTCGGCGCTCGTGGTGCGCGAAATCCAACGGAAAACCGTGCCATCGATTTTTCGCGTGGTGCGGAAATAGCAGACGTAGCACTGCTCGCGTTCGGACCAGAACGAGACATTCTGTGAGTCGAAATTGCCCTCCGTGATTACGGCATGGTCGGCCAAGGTTCGCCACCGGAGGCCGTCGGCGGAAACAAACGGAACGAGGCCGCCCTTGCTCGATCGGGCAAAGGCCTTGAAGCGTTCCTCGTCGGCCACTCCCGGGCGGGTATCGAGGAAGGGGGTGAAGCATTCGTTGAACCAATCGGTGTTGGGAAGAATCACGTTGTTCTCTCGTTTACCCAGGATCTCGAACAGGCGGAGATTGGGCTTTGTCCACGTAATCCCATCGGGCGACTCCGCGTAACACGTCACCTGTTTGTGGACATACCCTTTGCCCACCTCCGGAAGGCCGCGATAATACATGCGGTAGCGATCGCCATCCTTGATGACCGTGATGTAGGCGCTAAATGCGCCTTCCCATGGGCGGTCGAACGCGAGCGCGACACCTTCTCGCCGTGGCTCGTTCAATTTGAGCCGCACGCCATTCAGCGCGCCAATGAGATAATGATCCACGAACAGCTCTCGATCCGTGCCGAGATTGATCACGTCCGCGGCCCGGGCAACGCCGGCGAGGGCCGCGATGGCCAGCGAAGAACGCAGGATCGCGCCCAATGACCCGGCGCATTTAATGATGCCAGCCGGCCAAGCCGAACCGCCAACCCGAAGCGCGTTCGGGGCCGGCGCAGGAACGCGGACGGTGAACGCCCAATCGGTTTTCCGGCAGGTAAGCGCCGGCACGGCTCGTGCCGGCGTCAAACCGCGGACCGGTTGCGAAAATGAAATACAAGTGCGCGTATGTATACGACGCGTAGGAATCGGGCCATTAATCACGGGCTTGTCAATGGAGAACGGTCCCGATACGCAGAGCCGGGCCGGGTGACATCAGACGGGCACCGCGTGTTGCGAGTCGATCTTTCTTGGCGTGAATGTTTGTTTTCTATTAAATAGTAATAAGCATGTTGGGTGATTCCTGTGCCGTGTTCTAACGATTGCATGGAATCCTTTCTGGCGTCAGGCTTCGCGCGTCCTCCGGAGGCCGATCTTACGTCGATTACCCTTGCCGACAGCCGTATACACGATAATCCACTTTCCCATGAGGTGCGTCGGTTCATCCTTTGCTTTCGTTTACATCCGCAAGCGGACGAGGATTCTGGGCGGTCACCAATGTCCGCTGGCTCATCCCGCTGTTGCCAGGCCGTCCGGCTGGAAATGGAGCGTCATATCCACATCGATTCCACGCTTCGCAACATAGTGCCGCCTGAGCGTCCCGGACGGCGAACGCAGGGGCTGATCGAGGAGTCCGTGCTTTGCATCCGTTAGCAGTTAGCCACCTGCACGCCGAGCCCGGCGGACCGTCCGGAGGACGTTTTTCCCGCGCTGGGCCATGTTTCCCTGGCGCCGTGCCGTCAAACGCTCCAACGACGAATTCCCCTAAATTCCCCTTTAAACTGCAGCTCTTCAAACGAACTCCATGAAGCGAAGAAACGTGTTTTCCCTGTTCAGCATCTGGATGGCTCTGGCGCTCGGACCAGCCTCAGCAAGCGAAGTCGCCCGCGGCGGTTCGACCGGCGCCACCGGCGAGGTCTACGGTCGTGTCTTCAATACGGCGGGTGGTATCTTCCTGAACAATGCCCGGATCACCGTGAGGGAAACCGCCCGCGAGGTCCAAACCGACAGCAGCGGGTCCTATCGCCTCTCCGGGCTTCCCGTCGGGATCGTGAACATCGTCGCTTCCTATTCCGGACTTTCTCCGCAATCCACCACGGTGGGCGTCGAAGTGGGCAAAGCAATTCGTCAGGACTTCGATCTCGGCCCGCAAAACCGAACCGACGCAGCGGCGGTGGTCACCCTGGATCCTTTTTCGGTGGAGGCCGCTCGACTCAGCACGCAGGCGTTGGCAACCAACGAGCAACGCTACGCGCCAAATATCAAGAACGTGGTAGCCGCAGGCGAGTTCGGCGATTCTTCAGAAGGAAACGTCGCCGACCTGATGAAATACGTCCCCGGCATCGATGTATCCTACAACGCGAATGTCGCCGTCGGCTTTTCGATCCGAGGTTTTCCCGGCGCGCAAACGCTGGTGACTCTCGATGGGGGGGCGATTGCCAACAGTTCAGGTTTCTCCAGCGGCACCGGACGAGCCATCGAACTCGATGGATTGCGATTGAACAACATCAGTCGGGTAGAAGTGACCAAGGTCCCAACTCCTGACCTGCCGGCGAACGCCCAGGGCGGCGCCGTCAATGTGATCAGCAAGAACGGATTCGATCGGGCGAAACCCGTCCTGACCTACCGGGCCTTTGGTTACTACAGCAGTAATCGTCCATTCGGCACATATTATCGATACATGCCCGGGCTGGATGACAAGCCGGTGCAACCGGGATTCAACATGTCGTATGAACTTCCGGTTAACAAATCACTCGCCCTATCATTTTCCGCCGGCGCCAGCGGTCGCAATTTCGAATACCGGGGAGTGGCGTCGGAGTGGAATCTTTCGCCGGCCGAACCCGTCCTTTATCGCACCACCGTCGTCCCCCAAGTAGTGAATATTCAGGCCGCCGATGTGTCGTTGGGTTCGGAGTGGCGCATGGGGCCCGACCACAAGGTACGCGTCAACCTGCTCCACACCGTGCAGACAAGGATCAACAGTTCGGAGCGAGTTCAATTCATTTACGAAGCGGGGGCGGCGGGAAATGCAGATTATGTCCAAGGTGCCGCCACCGGCGTGGGTTCCGCCCTGATGAGGGCCTTCCCTTACGCCAAGCGAAACTCCCGAACAACGCAGTTGAATCTGGGCTATGCTTATACAGGCAGCATCTGGACCCTCGATGCCAGCGGGTATATGGGCCGTGATCGCGTTGGCTACCGAGACATTGATTTTGGATATTTCGCCGACTACAGTGCGACGATTTCAAACTTGGTCATACGCGGAGATGACCTCTATCGCGGCTTCGAACCATCCGCGCAACCACGGTCCGTGTCCGCCGTCGATCGCACGGGCCGGAGCATCGATCTGCTCGACGCCGGCAGTTACTCCCTGGCGTCGGCGACCAGTTCATGGCAGTACAACATGACGGATGCCAAACGTGGACTCAAGTTCAACGCGACCACTGAACCCGTCCGGGGACTGGTGCTGAAGGCGGGCGTAGCCACCGATCTTCAGCAACGGGACGCACGCAGAATGAACTACCAGACCTGGACCTTTCGCCCCGGCGCCAGTGCGACCGATCGGCAGGTCAAAAACTACGATCTGAAGGATGACCGCTACACCGCCGATGCCCAGAACTACTTCCCCGGTCGCCAGGTGCAGTGGCTGAACACCGTAAAGCTCTATGAATTGTTCAAAGCACAACCCCAGTATTTTGTGCCCAATGAAGCGACGTCCCATCAGCAGAATGTGACGTTCTCGAAGAAGCTACAGGAGACAATCTCAGCCGCGTACGTCAGGGCCGACTTGAAGAAATTCGATAATCGCCTCTGGCTGGTGGGCGGTGTGCGTTTTGAACGCACCACGGACGAGGGCTGGGGACCGCTCAATGACCCCAGCGCAATCTATCAGCGGGACTCGCAGGGCAAACTCATTCGTGACTCCGCGGGGAGGCTTATTGCGCTGACGACCGACGCCGCGGCGCGGGCCAAACTACAGTATGTCGAGCGCGGCGCCTTCGCGCGTCGGGACTACGATGGCTTTTACCCCAGCCTGAACGCCTCCCTTCGTCTCACCGAGGATATCACCGTCCGCTCTGGCTATGCCCGGACCATCGGCCGGCCCAATTTCACCTCCATCATCCCGGGGGTGACGATCACCGACCCCTCGGCGGCCACGAACACCATCAGCGTAATCAACACGGGACTCTTGCCCTGGACCTCCGACGCCTACGACCTTTCGCTCGAATCCTATGCATGGCAAGGGGGCACCGGATCGATCGGCGTGTTCGCCAAGGACGTATCGAATTTCTTTGGCCAAGTACGGGAGATCGCAACTCCGGATTTGCTCTCTCAATATGACATCCCTCTGGAGTATCCCGGCCAGTATGATGGATATCAAATCGTCACTACCCAAAACGTCGGCAAGGCACGGATCAAGGGGATGGAGGCCAGTTACCGGCAACCACTCGTGTTCCTCCCGGGTTTTCTGAAAAAAACCCAGGTCTACGCGAACGTCACGGCATTGAATTTGCATGGGCCGAATGCCGCCGATTTCAGCGGCTTTGCTCCGCGTATCCTGAATTGGGGCGTGAGCTATGCCGGCCCGAGGTTCGCCGCGCGAATCAACGTCAATCAGAAGACCCGCGTTCGGAGTGGATTGGCTGCCACCAGCGCAAGGGTTCCCGCGAACACCTACGGTTACGTTGCGCCCAGAACCGTCATTGGCGCCGATTTCCAGTTTCGTCTTTCGAAATGGGTTTCCGTGTATGGTACGGCCATCAACCTGACGAATTCGCCAGTGATAGAGGAAACGTATGCTCCAACCACGCCAATGTATGCGAGAAACACGAGAGTTTCATACTTTGGCGCGGACGTCACCTTCGGCCTCAAGGGAACTTTCTAGACGACCGGCGTGCCTCCATTGTTCAATCGGTCGATCGGTCTCGTTCTCTCGGTCACCGCTCCGATTCCCTTCGCCGCGGCCGACTCCGTCGAACCGATCCCATATCGTGTCGTGCTTGACGTAATCAGCGAAGGCTACGACGGCGCATCGTGCTGGTTCAGTCCGCGTGCTGGCGCGTTGCCCGGCCCCACGCCGACGATCGTGCTCACAATGCAGAGGCTCAATTTGCAACGCAGCGACGTGGCGTATTCGATTGCCTCCACGGTCTCGGTTGATGGGGGAAAGTCCTGGACCCACTTGATGGAACACACGCTGACGCTCGGACGTCGCCCGTTCGGCGCCGATCGCGAAGAGGCCATCGGCGACTTCACGCCAAAATGGCACGCGCCAACCGGCAAGCTCCTCGCCACTGGCCACACCGTAATCTACAAGGATGACAAACTGGTCACTGTGCGGCCACGCGACACGGGCTGGTCGGTTTACAACCCGAACACCCACACGTGGTCTTCCTGGGCAAAGCTGGTCATGCCGGCCGACCCGAAATTCAGCTCCGGTGGAGCGGGCAGCACGCAGCGGGTAGATTTGCCCAATGGCGACATTCTCTTGCCGATATATTCAAAAGAAGTCGGCGCGAAGGCATACTTCACGACGGTGGTGCGCTGCCGCTTCGACGGAAAAGATCTCCGTTATGTGGAGCACGGCAGCGAGCACACTGTAAATATTGACCGCGGCCTTTCGGAACCGAGCCTCGCCCAATTCCACGGCAAATTCTACCTCACGATGCGCAATGACCGCGCTGCCTACGTCGCCATGAGCAGCGATGGCCTCCATTTCGACAAACCGCGGACTTGGGCCTTCGACAACGGCACCGATCTCGGCAGCTACGACACTCAGGCACACTGGGTCACGCATCGCGATGGCTTGTTCCTGGTCTACACCCGGCGCGGCGCCAGCAACGACCATGTCGCCCGCCACCGCGCGCCGCTCTTCATGGCGCAGGTCGATCCGGATAGTCTCGTCGTAATCCGGGCCACGGAACGCATCCTTGTCCCCAACCAGGGAGCGCAGCTCGGCAACTTCGGCGTGGTCGACGTCAACGAGCGCGAGACATGGGTCACGACCTCGGAAGGAATGTCCCCGGGCAATCCAACCCGATTCGGTGCGAACGGACGCGTTTATGCCGCACGAATTCTTTGGGCGACGCCAAACAGCGTCTGGAACCAACACTGACAGGCGGCCAAACGAGCGATCGCCAAAGTCGGGGCGCGCTCCTCGTTTCCCGTCGTGGACGTGGTTCTCAAAGGAGTGGCAGTCCAACGAGAGGAGCGCGACGAAGCGCCGCCTTTTCCGGTCGTCCCCACGAGGAAATTTCCTTCGAACCATCCGGACGATTGCCTCCGGCAATACGTCCGCGCTCCGATCAGGCGGGGAAACCGCCCGTGATGTAGTTCTTGAGATGCTCGGCCTCCGCGCGATGGGCGTCAGCCATCCAGCGGGTGACGTCGCCGATCGAAATCGTGCCGATGAGCTGGCCGTGGTCGATGACGGGCAGGTGCCGGCACCGTTTCTCGGTGAAGATCACCATCGTTTCCTCGATCGTCGAATCAGGTGAAATCGTGATCACGCCGGGCGTCATCACGTCCGCGACCATGGCGCGTTTCGGATCGATGCCGGCGCCGACCACGCGGCGGAGCACATCGCGCTCGGTGAAAATCCCCACCAGCCGGTCGCTGTCGATCACGAGCACCGAGCCCACGCGGTGGCGGTTCATTTCAGCCACGGCGTCCTCGACGGTGACCGTCGGCGGCACCGAAAATACATTCTTACCTTTGCGTTCGAGAATGGCGGTGATGGGAACGTTCATGATGGGATTGAACTCGGGGTGAGGCGGAGTGTGCGCCGTCGCTGCCCTCCTGCAACCCGAAAGCCGAGTTCGCACAATCACGCCAACGTGCTAGACTTCGCACCGACTGTACTGTGCGTTGTCTTTCAATACCATGAGCGCTGGAAAAACCATTCTCGTCGTCCTCGGCATCCTGGTCGCCGGCATCGTCCTGCTCGGGCTCTGGGCGGCGGGGATCTTCAATCGGCTCGTGTCGCTGCAACAGGCGACCGACGCCGCCTGGGCGCAGGTGCAAAATGTCTATCAGCGGCGCGCCGATTTGATCCCGAACCTCGTGAACACGGTGTCCGGCGCGGCGAACTTCGAGCAGTCCACGTTGAGCGAAGTGGTCGAGGCACGTGCCTCGGTCGGCCGCGTGCAACTTCCCGCCGGCACGGCGCCGACCGATCCGCAACAACTTGCGCAATTCGAGCAGGCGCAGGCCCGGCTCGGCGGCGCGCTCTCCCGCCTGCTCGTCGTGTCGGAGCGTTATCCCGATCTGAAAGCCACCGCGGCGTTTCGCGATTTGCAGGCGCAACTCGAGGGCACCGAGAATCGCATCGCGGTCGAGCGCGGCCGGTTCAACGAGGCCGTGCAGGCCTACAACACCGCAATCAAGCGATTCCCCGCGACCATCTTCGCGGGAATGTTCGGCCACACCCCGCGGCCCTATTTCACCGCGACCCCGGGTTCCGATCGCCCGCCGGAGGTGAAATTCGACTTCGGCCGGAAGGCCGCACCGGCCAAGAGCCCGTGAAAATCGGGCGCACGGCGATTGTCGCACGGGCAACCTGCCCGCGCTGGACTGCCCATCGGCACGGGCAGATTGCCCGTGCGACGATGGCCGTCTTCTTGTTCGCTATCGCCGGGTTCGCCCACGCCGCGGAAGTCATTCCGCCGCCGCCGCCGAATCATTTCAACGATCTCGCCGGCGTCGTCCGCCGCGAAACCGCGGCGCAGCTCAATCGCGAGCTGGCGCAGTTCGAACGCGACACGTCGAATCAGATCCTCGTCGCGATTTACCCGCGCCTGCCGTCCGACTCGTCGGTCGAAGACTACACCGTGCGCGTGGCCCAGAGCTGGCGCGCCGGGCAGAAGGAACGGAAAAACGGCGCGGTGCTCTTCGTGTTCCAGCAGAGTCACGACATCCGAATCCAGGTGGGTTACGGGCTGGAGGGCGCGCTGCCCGATGCGCTTTGCAAGCAGATCATCGAAAACGAAATCGTGCCGCGGTTTCGCGCCAGCGACTTCGACGGCGGGCTGGCGGCGGGCGTGCACGCGATGATGGCCGCGACGCGCGGCGAATACCGCGGGACGGGCCGGACGGCGGCCGATGCGCGCGGCAGCTCCCAGGGTGGGAGTGGCAGTGTCATTCTCGGCGTCATCTTCATTCTCATCGTGCTCACCGTGCTGCGGCGGCAGTCCCGCCGCACCATATTGTATGGTCCACGCGGCCGCCGGGGAATCTGGATGGGGCCCGGCCCGTGGATTGGCGGCGGCGGAGGCGGCTGGGGCGGCGGTTCGTCCGGCGGAGGCACGTTTTCCGGCGGCGGTGGCAGTTTCGGCGGCGGCGGCGCAGGAGGCAGATGGTGAAAATCGACGACCAGAGCGTGGTCGCGGCGATTGCTGCGGCGGAGCAGCGGACCTCCGGCGAAATCCGCGTGGTGGTTTCGCACGCCGGGACGGAGGAACCGGTGCTCGCCGCCCAAAAACAATTCGAGCGACTCGGCATGACGAAGACCGCCGCGCGCAACGGTGTCTTGATCCTAGTCGCGCCCTCGTCGCGCAATTTCGCGGTCATTGGGGATCAAGGTGTCCACGAGAAATGCGGCGACGCCTTCTGGCAGGAGCTCGCCAGCGCGATGAGCGAGCGGTTTAAGGCGGGAGAGTTCACCGAGGGCCTCGTGCTCGGCATCGAACGGGCCGGCGCCCTCCTCGCGCAACACTTCCCGCGGCAACCCGACGACCGCAACGAGTTGCCGGATACGATCGAGCAGGTGTGAGCGCGCCGATGGATCGCCGCAGGCGATCGTCGGCCCCGCCGGTCTAACGGCCAAAGAGTTTGTCGAGCGCGTTCAGGTTCTTGATCGGCGCGATCTTCTTTTCGACCACCGGCGCGGCGACGATCGGCTTGGGCGCTCGCGGCATCGCCGTCGGCTCGGCGGTCGGCTTGCTGCCGCTTTGCATCGCGGCCAGCGCGCGGTCGAGTTTCACCGTCGAAACCGGTTCGGCCGTGCCGAGTTCCTGGGCGAAGAGGCTCACCCGAAACTCCTCCAGCAACCACCGAAACGCATCGACTGCAGCCGGATCGACGTTGGGCCGGGGGCCCCCGCCCGGCGGCTTGCGCAGCGCGTCCGCCCCGCCCACCGGCACCCCACTCACCGCCGCCAGCGCTTTTTCATACGGCGCAATCTGCGCGATGCGCTCGGCGTCCTTCGCGGGATTCTTGCGCGCCCGCTCGGCGCGCAGTTTCATCGCTTTCAAGTACCGTGGGACATGTGCCAGTCGCGCGAACGGCGTCCGGCGGAGGAAGTCCGCCGGCACAAGCGCCTCGACGTCGCGCACCAGCGTCGGCGGCGCGCCCGGCAACACGAGCAGTTCGTTGCGCAGCGTGAGAATTTCGCGCAACAGGTCCACGCACCGGGGCACCAACCCACGCAGATCCGTCTTCGCCCGCTCGAGCACGGTCGCGAACGTCTCGGCGTCGAGTGGTGAAACCGGCCGCTCGGTGACCCACCTCCGAATTGCGACGAACGCCTGCTCCTGCAACTCGTCCACCGGTCCGAGCGGCGCGGCCAGCGGACCGAGTTCATGCATCGCCCGCAAGTCGCGCTGCGTCCACATGAGGTCGTGACCAAGCTGTCGCTCGAGCAGCGCGGCGATGGCGCGCCGGGTGGCCGCAGCGGCCTCATCCGGCGCCTTGAACAATCGTCGCGCCACGCCTTCGCGGCCGCCCTGCAAGCCGGGAAATGCATAGACGGGCGCCCCACCCTGCTCTGCCACAAGCACGCGCTCCGGCATCGCGCTGAAGGTCCACGTCGTCTGCTCCGGCGTCTCCCATTTCGCCCGGGCCGCCCGCCATGCCGCGGGATCTTCGTGCGCGACGGCCACGCTGGCCTCGCGGGATTGCGACACCAGGGCGGCGTGGATTTCCGCGAGTTCCCGACTCGCCACGATCTCCTTGCCACTCGCATCCACCACGCGAACGCGCACCCGCAAATGATCGGGCGCTGGCTTGTCGGTCCAGACCGCCGGATCGATTTGCACTCGGAATCGGTCCGCTATCGCCGCGGCCAGAGCCGCGGTCAGCGTTTCGCGACCGCCGGTCAGCCGGTGGCGCGACGCCAGCTGGGTCGCGAGGTTCCTGGCCGTCTCGCCCAACGGCACGAAGCCGCGCCGCAGCTCTTTCGGCAGCGCGCGCAGATAATGTTCGACCTTGGGCTCGAGGTGCCCCGGCACCGCCCAATCCAGCGCCGCCGGCGTCAGCGCCTCGGCTTCGCGCACGTTGACGTCGAGCGTCACGCCATCGTCGGCCTGTCCCGGCTTGTAGGCGTAATTCAGCGGCAACGCCCGATTCTCGATCGGCAGCGCCCCCGGAAAAGCCTGCGCATCGTAGCGGATCGTTTCCGGGTCGCGCAGGTCTTCCGGCGCCATCATCAGGAAACGCGGCTCCGCCCCGCGGCGTTCGCGGACGAGGTCAACCAGCTCGGCGACCGAGGAGATGGCAAGGCGGGGCTGGCTCTCCGAGCCGGCCTGAGTTACCGCGCGATTTGGCGGCGTCAACCCAGGCTGGCTCTCCGAGCCGGACCCACCCTCCGCCAACAGCCTGTCTGCATAAAACCGATACGCCGCTTCGTCGAGGTTGAGGTATCCGCTGTCGCGGGCGCGCGTCAGCAGGTCCTCGAGCTTCTCGCGCACCGCGCGGTTGTGCGCCAGGAAGTCGAGCGGAAACGGGATCGTGTCGTTCACCAGGCCCTCGCGAATGAAAATCTCCGTCGCGCGCCCCGGATCGATCTTCCCGTAGCTGACGGCGCGGCTCTCCAGTTCGAGCCCATACAAACGCGTGCGCTGCCGCACGAGCACGCGACCCTTGGCTTCGTCCCAAAACGGCTCGCTGTGCGCCACCCGCACGACATGCGCACCGAGTTCCAGCGCCCACTGCGGCTCGACGCGCGCCGCGGTGCGCGCGTACAGCCGCGTCGTTTCCATCATTTCCGACGCCATGATCCAGCGCGGCATCCGCTTGGCGGGTGCCGAGGAGGCGGACGGCTTGGTGGGAGCAGCGGGCCGCTTCCGCTCCTGGCGGCGAAACAGCACCGAGCCCGGGAACAACGCCACCTTGCGATCGTGCGTCGCCTTGTAGCCGCCGCTTTCCTCGTCGAGGTAGCCGACGTTGCTCAGCAGTCCCGCCAGGATGCTGCGATGAATCGCGCAATAGGGCGGTGTGCCAAATGCCGTCGACCGGCTATCGATCGTCTTCAATCCATGGAACGCGGAGGTGATCCTCGGACCGGCCGCGTCGCTGCCGGCGCCGGTGATGGCCTCCGCCAGTTGGGCATGCACGTCGCGCCACTCGCGCATGCGCGGATAGCTCAGGAAGTGGTCGCGACAAAAACGCCGGAGCCTGGCCTGGCTCATCGTCTCGACCTCTTCGTGATAGGTGTCCCAGATGTTGAGCAGCGTCAGGAAA